>Ga0209257_1000301_pt1 | contig 108454 bp, 108 predicted proteins | sample AraplaCvi_mCL_r2_FD_184277 | JGI IMG/M metagenome (GOLD analysis project Ga0209257, IMG submission 184277) | Arabidopsis root microbial communities from North Carolina, USA - plate scrape MF_Cvi_mCL_r2 (SPAdes) (version 2) | ecosystem: Host-associated > Plants > Roots > Endosphere | place...
CTTCGATCATGGCGGCGAGCTAGCTCGCCGCCATGATCGAAGGCGCGCAGCAGATGGCCGAGTCCGGACAGATGGTCGAGCTCGACGTTCTGGCGCTGAAAATCGCCGTGCTGACCGATGCGCTGAACGGCAAGGAAGACGTCGAGCGTCCCAACCCGCTGGTGCCACGGCTCGAGCATCTGATGGAAGCCTTGAGCCATCTGGAGCTGACGCTCCGCAAGCGCAATGTCAACCTGGCGCTCGACCTGCAGCAGGCGGATCGCCGCCTGCGGGCACAGCTCGCCTATCGCAGCGAGCGGTCGGAGAGTTGATGATTCTGGATACCTGCTTCAGGTATATCTCGTCATCCTTCGAAGGCGGAGGATCCACGAGTTTGCATCCATAGCACTGAAAGAAACTCGTGGATGGTCTGCCTTCGCGGACCATGACGAACAGCAATATCGGTCATTCGCCAGCCCCATGGAATTCGACACTTATCTCCGTTTCATCCTGGTCCTGATCTTCGTCCTCGGCCTGGTCTTCGCGCTGGGCTGGGTCTTGAAGCGTTCGGGAATCAGCGGCAGCGCCGTGGCCGGCAAGGGCAAGCGTCTCGGCGTGGTCGAGACCGCGTTCCTCGGGCCGAAGCATCGGCTGATCCTGGTGCGGCGCGACGATGTCGAGCATCTGGTGCTGCTCGGGCCCAATTCGAACACCGTGGTCGAATCCGGCATCCTGAACGGAAAGGGCGGCGCGCGTCAGAGCTTCCAGGCGCTGGTCAAAGCGGAAGCCGCGCCGAAAGAGGAGAGCGGCGCGTGAAGAAGCTGCGCATCGCCGCCTGGATCTCGCTCGGCCTGCTCGGAATCGTGGGGGCAACCCTCATGATCCACCCTGCCCTCGCGCAGAGCGTGACACTCGACGTCGGCCCCGGCGAACGCGGCGCCTTCACCGGCAAGGTGATCCAGCTGATCGCGCTGATGACCGTGCTGAGCCTGGCACCCGGCATCCTGGTCATGGTGACCTCGTTCACGCGTATTGTCGTTGTTCTCTCCATTCTGCGCTCGGCGATCGGCGCCACCGGCACGCCGCCCAACATGGTGCTGGTGAGCCTCGCCATGTTCCTGACCGCCTTCGTGATGGCGCCCACCTTCGAGCAGGCCTACACCAATGCGGTGAAGCCGCTGATGGACGAGCAGATCACCGAAGAGGTCGCCTTCACCCGCGGCGTCGCCCCGTTCCGCACCTTCATGCTGGCCCAGGTGCGCGAGAAAGACCTGGCGCTGTTCATCGATCTCTCGAATGCCGGGCCGATCGCGACGCCCGAAGATACGCCGCTCAAGGCGCTGATCCCCGCCTTCATGGTGAGCGAGCTTCGCCGCGCCTTCGAGATCGGCTTCCTCGTTTATCTGCCGTTCCTGATCATCGACATGGTGGTCGCCTCGGTGCTGATGGCAATGGGTATGATGATGCTGCCGCCGGTGATGATCGCCCTCCCCTTCAAACTGATCTTCTTCGTGATGGTGGACGGCTGGTATCTGATCGCCGGCAGCCTGGTGCGGAGTTTCAATCCGGCGGGGTAGCGGCGGTCAAAGCCCCGGAATTTCCCGGTCGCAGGTGAAGTCGGCATCCCAAGTCGGGCGCGGCAAGGGTTCGATCGTCATGACATAGCCGCCGACGAGCGCCGGATGACCGTCGGGGCAGGATGCCTGCATCACCTGTGCGGCCTTCGCCTCTCCCGACAGACCACGATCGAGGTGGCCGTACGCATGATAAGTCGGAATGCCGTTGGTATCTGCGACGCGTTCGAATCCTTCGGCCCCGAAACGCATCGGCGTGAGGCAGGCGGACAGGCAGAATGCGAGCGTGCTCAGTGATCCGCGGCGCAGCATCTACCAGATGACGTTGTTGCAGGTGAAGGCAGCGCCGAAAAACGGCCCGCTGCCGCCGCGGCCCGCATTCTGGCTGGTGACCGAATCCGCGTAGATGAGTTTCGGATCGCCGGTCGGGCAAGCCAACTTCATGATCCGCTCACCCTTGATTTCCGGTGACTCACTGGAAGCAAAGGGACCGAAAATCGTGTAGGTCGGCTTCTCCTCGTTGTACTCAGACGGCTCTACGAGCACGTCCTCATACATCCGTCCATTCTTAGACAGTCCGTCCAGCGAGGTCAGGCCGTTGTTGCAGCCGGGCAATAACAGAGACCCCAAGAATGCGACCAAGCTGCAAACGCGGCCGCTTCTCAACTTCAAACTGAACATAAGACCTCCCCACCGAAAGGCCAGACTACATGCCACGGTTGGGTGAGGCAATCGCACGGTGCCCTGTCGTCTCGCACGCGTATGCCGATCGCTCGGAAAGCAAGGAGCTACTGCCCCGCGGGCTGTGTCGGCTGGCCGGCGGTCTGGTCCGGTGCGGCCGCGGGTTTATCCGACCCGGACTTGTCTTCCGGCTTGTCGAGCGGGGCCAAGGGGCCGGTGTCCATGCGGGGCTCGGTGTCGCGGCTAAGCGCCTGGGACTGGAGAATCTTGCGGTATTCTTCGACGAAGACGCCGAGCTGATCGACGCTCTTCTGCTGCGCGGCGATGGAATCGCTGAGCAGGCTGTCCGGCGAGGTCAGGACCTTGAAGGGCTGCGCCAGTGCCGTCGTGTCCATCTGCTTGCCGTAGGTGCGGCCGAGATCCTTCATGCCGCGGCGGTCGTTGGCGAGCGAGAGCGCGACCGCGCGCTTCAAGACCAGCGCCGAGAGAACCGGATCGAGCAGCGGCTTCGTGACCGGCTTCTGGGCGGCGGCCGCATTCGGATCCTGGGGTGCATTGGGACCGGCATCGGCGGGCGGCTGATCGCCGTCGGCCGCCGCCGCGGCCTTGGCATCGGCGAGCGCCTTGTCCAGCACCGAGGCGGGATTGGATGCGATGTCGTCCGGCGCCGGACCCTTCACCTCCGCCGCGCGCTTCGCCTGCTCCGCATCGATGAGCTGGCCGAGCGCATCCGCCGCCGACGGCCATTCGCGCAGCTTCCAGTACATGTCGGATTTCAGCCACAGGCCTTCGAGGCTGCCGTCGTTCTCGATCAGGCCGAGCCCCTTCAAGGTGTCGCCGGTGTCGAACAGCGCGCGGGCGCGCAGGCGCGTGCGCTGCGCCTGCAGCTCCGGCGAAGTCGCCTGCGGATTCTCAGTGGCGCCGAGCGCCTGCAAGGCGAGATCGGGCTTGTCGTCTAGGAGACGCACGGCGGCGAGCCGCGCGCCGGCGCTGACCTTGTCGGCCCCGCCCAAGCGCGTCTTGACCTGGCGGTCCAGCAGCGCACCGGCGCGGTCGAGGAGGTCGACCTTGACCAGGCGGTCGGCGAGGGCCGCGATCATGCGATCGCCGTCGGCGCCGGGCGGCGTCAGCTCGCGGAACTCGTCGTAGAGCGCCACTGCGGTCAGCGGCGAAAGCTTGTCGGCTCCGCCGCCGAGATAGAGCTTGCGGAACGCGACGGTCATGTCGGCGGCCGCCTGCTTCGCCTTCGGGTGGTCGGGGAAATGGGTCGCCGCCTGGCGCAGCGTCAGAAGGCCTTTGCGCGGCTGCGCCACGTCGAAATAGAGATGGCCGAGCTTGGTCAGGAGGTCGAACTCGAAAGTGTCGCCGCGGTAGAGAAAGCGCAAGGCTTCGAGCTTGGCCACCGCATCCTTGGGCTCGATCTTCTTGTCGTCGAGCTGCGCGCTGACCACGGCGAATTGCGCGCGCGCCTTCAGCTCGTCGACCGGGCTGTCGAGAAGCTTCTGCAGGGTGACGAGCGCGGCTTCCTTCTGACCGATCTTCTGCTGGCGCAACCCGTCGAGATAGGTGGCCCAGGCCTCGTCCTCGGCGTCGGGCTTGTCCTTCTTCAAGGGATCGATGTAGTTCTGCGCGGTCAGGGGATCGCCGTTGTCCAGCAGCGCGCGCGCCGCCACCTTCCGGAGATCGGTGCGGAACGATTTCGGATATTCCGAAATGTCGGGCAGAGGCCCGCTGAACAGCTTCGCCGCGGCGGCGTTGTCGCCGCGCTTGGCGGCGATATAGGCGGCCATCAGATTGGCCTCCGGCACGCCCTGCAAGGCGGGTGCCGCGAGCAGGCGGTCCGCCTCGTCGAAAGCGCCGTGCATCGTATCGGCTGCGGCGCCGACCGCCATGATCAACGGCGTCTTGGCAGCGTTGCGGTCGTCGCGCAGGATGTCGTCGATCTGGCGGCTGGCCTCGGGGAAGAAGCCGTTCGCCAGCAGGAACTCGGCATAGTCGAGCCGCGCGCGGTTCTTGTCGCCGGGTGACGCGGTCCGCACGCGATTCTTCAAGGCGGCATCGTCGGCGTCACCGCCACGCCGCCACGCTTTCATGTCGAACAGGCTGGCAGCGAGCGGCAGCGGCTTCGGAACGGAAACCACCACCGGCGGCGGCGGACCTGCATCCGGTGCCGCTTCCGCTGGTTTCTCGGCATCGGCTTTCTCGGGTTCAGGCTTGGGGGCTTCGGGGGCCGGCGGAGTTGCAGCCGCGGGCGCCGGTGTTGCTTCGGCCGGGGCCGCTTCGGCAGCGGCCTGCGGCGGCGTCACGATGACGACGCCGTTCGGGCTCGCCTCCACCTGCGGGCGATCGTTGAGCGGCGCTACCACCACGCCCTGATAGGTCGGCAGCAGCTTGAAATCCGGCCAGTCGGACTGCCGCGCGATGCCCTGGCCGGCAATCTGCTTCGGGACCACGATGAGCTTGCTGCGGTCGGCGGGATCCTGCAGCTCGACCGCCGCGCCCGAGGCGATCGCCTTGATATAAAGGCTGGTGCCGCCGCTCGGCAGCGTCTCGCGCCGCTGCTCCAGGGGCTCGACCGGCGCGATCGCCTGGCCGGGGCGCAGCGTGATCTTCCAGCGCGACCCTTCCGTCGCGGTGAGCGGCGACGCATTGGCGCCGCCCGTCAGGCGGATCGCCAATGAGAAGGGCGACGGGACGATCTCGAACTTGCCGATCTGGGCCTCCACCCGCGCGAGTTGCTTCAGATCGGTCTTGGCCGGGGCGTCGAACACGAGCCAGAGCGCATCGCCGCGGCGGAAGACGGCGAGGGCCACACGCCGCGGCCAATCGAAATAGAGCGTCGGACTGTCCTTGGATGGCAGCGCCGTGACATCGACCTTGACCGCCGGCGGCGCCACGCGCGGCGGCACGAAGGTGGTGGGCGGCTGCGCCGTCACCGGCGTGGCGACGCCGGGTCCCGAGACACCGGACCCGGCGGTGGGCTTGGGCTTCGGTGCCGCGGCTTCCGGCATGGCGGATTGCAGCTCGGGTTGGAGCGCGACATCCGGCTCCGGTGCCATCGCGACTTGCGGCATCTTGGACGGGACTTCCGGCGGCACCTCGGTCAGTTCCTGCTCGGGTTCCGGGGCGTTGGATTGCGCTGCGGGGGTCGACGTCTGCGCCGGCTCGGGCTGCGCGGTTGCCATCTCTGCCGGCGGCGCTTGCGGCTTCTGCGGCGGAAGGTTGGCGGCGTCGCGATCGTAGACGTCGAGCACGACGGTCTTGCCGGAGCGGAAATCGCGCAGCTCCATCCCGGGCTTCAGCGCGAGCTTCACCGTGAGGCCGGCCGCGCCCGGTGCGGCGCTCAAGGTCTCGACCCGCGGCGGCAGATCGCCGGCGATCTTGCCGAGATCGATGCTGCCGGGCGCGGTGAAGCGGAGCTCCACCTGGTCGCCGATCCGGCGCAATGTGTAGTCGGTCGCAGCCTTCGGCCAGTCGAAGGCAAGGCGCGAGAAGCCAGGATGCTCGCCGGTGCGCAGTCGGACAGAAGCTGGGTACACCGAAGCCGGCGCCGGCTTGGATGCCGTCTCAGCGGGCTGCGCGGCGCCCGTGGTCTTGATGCGGCGGCTGGCAGCGTCGGGACCGTGGTCGAACGCGCGCTGGCTCGAATCGTCGGCAAAGGCGAAGTCGAGCGCGAGCTTCGCGCCGTCGTTGAACGCGGCCCAAGTGACCGGCGCGCGGAAGTCGAGGATGAGGCGGCGGTTGTCGGGCGAAAGGCTCGCCTTGGCGATGTAGTCCTTCAATGTGTCGGTGGCGGCAGCGACGTCGATTTTGGCGGCGCGGTCGAAGCGAAGCTCCAGATGATCGCCGGCGCCGGAGATCTCGGTCGTGGTTGCGCCGGCGAAGTCGATCACCAACCGGGCGAAATCCTCGTGCAGCCCGCCACGCGCCGGAATGGTCTGCGCACTCGCCGCTGCCGAGAGCGTAACCGTGCACAGTACGGCCGCGAGCCAGGCTCGCCATGCGGCGACCGGCGATAGGCTCTTGCGGCGGCAGGACGGTTCGATCATCGACCCCGGAATCTCAATAGACGCTCCGACGAATCGGGAGAGCATGGCGCGTGCCAACATCATACCGGGCTCGGTCGCCTAAGTCTTTGGCGGGATTGGAGTCGGCTCTAGGGAGCCGGCGCTTTGTCGAAGACGATGAGATCAATGCCGGCGGCCTCGCCGGGCGCGGTCAGGCGGGTGCGGGCGGCCAATGTCCCATTGGCCCCCGCCTGCTCCAGGCGTTGGGCGAGACGGACTGCATAGGTGAGCCCGGCGGCAAACTCAGCGGGACGGTCCGGGCGGACCTCGACCGCGATCCGGTTCGGAATCGTGCCCAAGGCACCGCCGAGGGCATAGACCAGCCGCTGGCCCGCCGCTTCGCCGTTGCCTGCGACGCTCAGCAGATCCTTGGGTGGCAGATGGACGATGACGCGATCGCCCTCGCTCTCGACCGTGATGTTGGCGAGGGCGGGGTCATGCTCGAGCTTGGCGCGGATCACCGAGACGAGGTAATCGGCATTGCGGCCCTCGTCCTGCGGCACGACTTCCATGGCGCGCTTCTCGCCGGCGGGGACGTTCTCCGTCACCTGGCGGCCGGGCACACCCTCCAGGATCTTCTCGAGCTTGGTGCGATCGACCGCAACCAGGGAATAGAGCAGCACGAAAACGGCGAGCAGGCAGCTCACGAAATCGGCGAAGCTCATGAGCCAGGGCGGCTGCGGCGTCTCGGTCGGCGCCGGCATGGCGGACATGAGATCGCTCTTCGGCCCGTTGGGAATCATGGCCGGCTCCCGGTTGGAGCGAGGCGCGCGTTCGGTCGCAGCCGGACAGTGACCGAGACGATCGCGCCGTCGCCGGGCTGCAGGCTGACTGAGGCGGCGTCGTTGGCGAAGCCGGCATCGCGCAAGGCGGCGGCGACGGCGCTGCCCGCGGCGATCGCCTTCTCGTCCATCTGCGGCGTCGAAAGGGCGACCTCGACCTCATAGGCGAAATCGTTGGGGCCGGTCTTCAGCGCCCTCATCGCCTGGGCGAGAATGCCGGAGAAGCCGGAAGCGAGCGTGGTCCCGTCCGCCTCGAAAACCAGGCGACGCGGCAGCTTGAGCTCGTAGTCGTCGGCGGTTTCCGGCTTGACGCCGCTGACCAGCGGGACTTCGGCATTGAGCTCGGCGCGGAGATCGCCGAGCAGCTTGCGTGCATCGGCTTCCTTGGCGTCGGGTGAGGACGATGCGAGGCCGGTCTCGGAGAAGGCGCGCGACAGGCCCGCCATCACCGACTGCTCGCGGTTCTGGTCGCGGAGCGAGATGCTGGTCAGCACCACAAAGAAGCAGAGGATCAGGATCAGCAGGCCGACCAGGGTCGGCAGGCTGGGATTGCGCGCGACACCCGGCTTGATGCCGGCCGCGGCATCGAGCCATTGCGGCATCGCCGCCTTGAGCTCGGCGACCCGCGTCTCATGTGCGGTGTGATCGCTTTCCGGGGAAGCGGCGGCTCCGTTCTGGAATTCGGCGGCGCCGGTGGTCAAGGCCGCCTCAGTCGAAGCTGGCGAGAAGCGCGTCGATATCGTCCTGCTTGCCGGCTTTGGCGGCGAGCTGCGGACCGTTGAGCAACGCGGCGTCGCTCATCGGATCTTCGGCCTTGGCTTCCTGGGTCGGGTGCGTCGCCTTGTACTTGGCGATCTCGTCGCCGAACGCGGCGACCAGGGCATCGACCTTGGATTCGATGTGCTTCAGCGCCTTCACCACCTTGGTGATGCGCTGGCCGGTAATGTCCTGGAAGTTGCAGGATTCATAGACCAGCGTGACCGCCTCGGTCACCTTCTCGGCCATCGCCGGATCCATCTCGGCAGTCAGGCCCTCGAGCGATTCCATCGCCTGCAGGATGCCGTTGGTCGCCTCTTCGGTCGAGCCGACGATGGCGTCGAGCTCATCGGTGGCGCTGGGAATGTGATCGCTCATGATCTCGTCGGGGCGGAGCGCCGCAATCTCGCTCTTCGCCGTCACGATGTAGCGCGCGAGGGATTCGACCTCGGCATAGAGCTTGAGGTTCATCTCCGAGAGATCGCCTTCCATGCTGGAAAGCATCTCGCTGACGACCTCTTGGATTTCGTCCTTGGTATAGCTCGGCATGCGCGTCTTCAGCGCGCTGAGCTTGGCAACCAGTTCGGCGGGAACCGCACCAGACATGTTCGTTCTCCTCGGGCCGTTGAGGCTCAGAAGTTGCCGATCACCGAGGCGAGCTTGGTCTTCAAGGTGGCGGCGTTGAACGGCTTCACGATGTAGTTGTTGACGCCCGCTTCCTTCGCCGCGATCACGTTCTCGGTCTTCGATTCCGCGGTGATCATGATGAAGGGCAGCGCCTTCAGCTTGGCATCGGCACGGACCTCGCGCAGGAGCTGGATGCCGGTCATCGGTTCCATGTTCCAGTCCGAGATCACCAGGCCGTATTCCTTGTCGCGCAGCTTCTGCAGCGCCATCGAGCCGTCGGTCGCCTCGTCGACATTGTTGAAGCCGAGCTGCTTCAACAGATTGCGGATGATCCGCAGCATCGTCTTGTAGTCATCGACGATGAGGATGTTCATTTGCATATCGACCGACATTTCGACTTCCTCTCGGCTTTCTCTAAAGCCCGCTGCTTCAACCTGATCTGAATAGCCCGATAATCGTTAATCCCGGGTTAAATCCGCTAACTTTTCCAAGTTGTTAGCGTTTTTGCACGGCATTCCTAAGACGCAGGCCCAACATCCCCTAGGGAGCGACCGGAAGTTGCTGGCGCTGCGCCAGCTCGAAGGTGAGCTCCTTGGCCTTCGTCGGGGTCATCATGGCCAGGATGGGCGCCACCTTGCGCTCCTTCATGCGCGCGACGACCTCGAGAAGGATATCCATATCAAGCTCTTCGAAGACGCCGGCGGCGGCCTTGGGCTTCATGTTCTCGTAGATCTTGACCAGGCTCTGGAGCTGGGTCTCCTCGGCATCGCTGCGCTTCTTCAGGAGATCCTGCAGAGTCGACTGCATCGCCTTCAGCTCGGCCATCTTCTGGTCCATGCGCTGTTCCGCCGCGGTGACCAGGGCCTCGCGCTCGTCCAGCTCGCGCGCCTTGGCATCGAGCTCGGCCCGGCGCTTGGAAAGCTGCTGCAGGACGTCGACTTCCTCGTCGGTGTAGTTGAAAGGATCGATCGCCGCATCGGCGGCCGGCGCGGCCCCTTCCGCCGGCGCCTTCTCCCCTTCAGCCGGCTTTTCGCCCCCGGCCGACGGCGTCGCCGGCTGTTGTGCGGCCGGCGTTTGCGCAGCCGGCGCCTGCGGCTGGGTCGGAGTCTGGGCCTGAGCGGCGGTTTGCGTGGATGGCACGCCCTGGGCAGGTGCTTGGGCCGCCGGCGCCGGCTGCTGCTGAGTCTGCGCCTCGGTCGTGGTGCCGACGGTGACCTCAAGCTCCTTGAGGACCCCGCCGATCTTCACGGTCATAAGCAGCGCCATCGCGCCCATCAGGGCGGGGAGCAGCCTTATGCGAAACTTTGCCACGCTCATCTCTCCTTCAGCGCATGCCCGAGAGCGACGACAGGAAGGCCGCCGCTTCCGGCGAGACTTCCTCGGCGGCGCGGCCCTCGGTCACCTTGACCTGGCTACGCTCCGCCGCGGGCCGATCTTCGGTCGCGCTCAACAGCGCTTCCTCTCGCCGCCCCTTGGCGACGGCATTCTCCAGCCGGGTCGATGAAGCATCGGCCCGACCGATCAGCAGGCGCAGATCGTCTGAGACCCGCTGCACCTCGGCGATCACCTGACGGCCGCGCTCGGCGCCGCCGTCGAGCTGCTTGCCCAGGCCCTCGGCATTGGCACGGAAGGCCGCCAGAGCCTCGGTCGCCGTCTTGGTCTGGGCGGCGAGATCCGCAGTCAGCTTCTCGAACGCCGCGCGCCCCTCGCGCAATTCCGCCATGCGCTTATTCAGGCGAAAGACGGAAACAAGTGCCACGCCCAGCAGGACGATCAGCAGACCGTCAGCCAGCAAACCGATGCTCATTCCGTCTCAACTCACTTCATCAGGCGGTCGGAAATCTTGACCGCGATCTTTCCCGAGCGCCGGCCCATCTGGCCCTTGAACAGCTGCACGTCGCCGCAGCGCAGCTCGACCTCGGAATCCGGCGTGCATTCCAGGCTGAGCCGCGAGCCCGGTTTCCAGCTCAGGACCTCGCCCAAGGGCAGGGTCAGTTCGTCCAGCACCGCGTTGATCTCGACATCGGTCTGCCAGAGCTCGCTCGACAAATGGGTTTCCCAGATCGAGTCCCGGCCGAACTTTTCGCCCATGAACATCTGCAGGAGCAGTTCGCGGACCGGTTCCAAGGTGGCGTAGGGGATCAGGAGCTCGATCCGGCCACCGCGGTCTTCCATATCGACGCGCAGGCGCGCCAGCACGGCGGCGTTCGCCGCGCGGGCGATTGCGGCAAAGCGCGGATTGGTCTCCAGCCGCTCGAAGCGGAAGGTCACGGGCGACAGCGGGTCGAAGGTGGCGGTGAGATCGTTCAGCACGACGCCGACCAGCCGTTCGACCAGATTGCGTTCGATCGTGGTGTAGGGACGGCCCTCGATGCGCATCGCGGCAGTGCCGCGGCGGCCACCCAAAAGGACGTCAACGATCGAATAGGTGAGCGTCGAATCCACCATGATGAGACCGTAGTTGTCCCATTCCTCGGCCTTGAAGACGCCAAGCATGGCAGGCAGTGGGATCGAGTTCAGATAGTCGCCGAAACGGATTGCGGTGATGTTGTCGAGGCTGACCTCGACGTTGTCGGAGGTAAAATTGCGCAGGCTGGTCGAAAGCATGCGGACCAGGCGGTCAAACACGATTTCGAGCATCGGCAAGCGCTCGTAGGAGACGAGCGCGCTGGAGAGGATGGCCTGGATGCCGGAAGGCTTGTCGGCACCGCCGCCGCCGCCGCCACTGATCCCGAGCAGGCTGTCGATCTCGCTCTGGTCGAGCACGCGGTTGGAGACCGGGCCGCTGCCGCCCTCGCCTTCACCCTCGCCGCCCTCCTCGGCCATATTCTCCCAGGCGGCCGCCGCGGCCTTTTCTTCCTCGGAGAGCTCTTCTTCGCCCGGTGTTTCGTCGTCGCCAATCATGCCCTTCGCTCCGCCTGCGGCTGTCCGTTCAGCTGCTGCTGCCGGTCAGCATCGATTTGATCAGCACGTCCTCGACCTCAACCGGCTTCGCCGCGGCCTTGGCACGCATCAGCAGTTCATCGCGCATGCGCTGCACGCCATCGGCGCCCTGCAGATCGTCGATCCTGAGGCTGCGCAGATAAACCTGAAACTGGTCGATCACCTTCGGCATCACGCCTTCGAGGTGCTTCGCATCTTCCTCGTTCTTCACCGCGATCCAGACGTCGAGATTGAGATACGGCGTCCGCTTGCCGGTGGGGACGAGATTGACCTGCAACGGCTTCTCCAGGGAGACATAGACCTGCGGTTCCGCCGAGGCATTCTCTTCGGGTGCCGCGGCATGTTCCTCGGCGGCCGGATCCTTCTTCAGCAGCAGGAAATACGCCGCTGCGCCGCCGCCGCCCAGGAGCAGCACCGGCAGCAGAATGAACAAGACCAGCTTCTTGCCGCTGAGCTTCTTCTTCTTTGGAGCTTCCGCTGTAGCCGATGCTTCGTCCGTTGCCGCCATGACCATGACCCTAAAGACCCGATGACCTCATCCAGCTCTCGTGCCTCTGCGCGTCATCTCCCCATCCGGCGAGCCGGCCGTCAGCGCATACGCCGCCGCGTCCTGGCCGTCACCGGAATGGACCGACGAACGGCCGCACGGCAGAGAGACTTTATGAACGCGATGGTTAACATCTGGTGAAAAAGGGACAAGGATCCTGCGACTGCCATGAAGCGGGCCGTCCGCTCATTCCACTTTTCCGCGCCCCCGCCGGAGCCCAGCTGCCGCGGGTCCGCACGGCAAGAACTGCCGGGAGCGCCGGTCGGTTCGGTGCCGCCCGCCCGTCGGAGCTGCCGCGGGCGGCGTCGGCAAATAGCTGAAACCATGCGGATTTTTCTTGGCACGGGTCCTGCATTAAAGCCTCCGACCGGCCGAAGTGCCGATTGGACAAGGACCCAGAAGGGGCGCCGTCATGGAAACACCGAGCTACGTCGCGCTGTCGCGACAGACCGCCCTCGTGCGGCAGATGGATGTGGTCGCCAACAATATCGCAAACGTGGCGACTCCGGGCTTCAAGGCCGAAGCCGAGATCTTCACCACCGTTCCGATTCGCTCGCAGGTGCGCGGCAATCCGCAGAAGCTGGCCTATGTCCAGGACTTCGCGACGGCGCGGGATTTCAGTCCGGGTGCCATGAACCCGACCGGAAACGATCTCGATGTCGCAATCCAGGGCAACGGCTTCTTCGTGGTGCAGACCCCGAACGGTCCGAAATACACCCGCTTCGGCCATTTCCAGATCAATGCCGCGGGCCAAGTGGTGACCAAGCAGGGTTATCCGGTGCTGGCCGGCGGCGCGCCGCTGCAGATCGATCCCGATGACGGCCCGGTGCAGATTTCCGGCGACGGCACCGTGTCCGCCGACCGCACCCAGCAGGGCAATGCCCAGGTGGTCTACGGCAAGCTCGACGTGGTCGATTTCCAAAACCGCGACCAGATGAAGCCGGAAGAAGGCGTCATGTTCACCACCGACGCGCCCGCCATCCCGGTGGCGCAGCCGGCGCTGGTGCAGCGCATGCTGGAGCAGTCCAACGTCCAGCCGGTGAAGGAGCTGACCACCATGATCGCGGTGCAGCGTTCCTATGAATCGGTGCAGCGCTTCCTCGACGGCGAGGACGACCGGATGAAGCGCGCCGTCAATTACATCATCCCGAGCAGCTAAAGGAACGCCATCATGCGCTCGCTCTTCACCGCCTCGACCGGCATGGCCGCCCAGCAGCTGAACATCGACGTGATCGCGAACAACATCGCGAACGTCACGACGACGGGGTTCAAGCGCAGCCGGGCGGAATTCTCCGACCTGCTCTATCAGGAGTACCGCCGGGTCGGCACCCAATCCTCGGACACCGGAACCATCGTGCCCGCCGGTGTGCAGGTCGGCATCGGCGTCAAGCCGGTGTCGGTCTATCGCATCAACGAGCAAGGCTCGCTGATCGCCACCAACAACCAGCTCGACATCGCGATCAAGGGCCGCGGCTTCCTGCAGATCACCCTGCCGGACGGCACCACCGCCTATACCCGCGACGGCGCGCTGAAGCTCTCGAACACCGGGCAGATCGTCACCGCCGACGGGTTCGACGTCCAGCCGGCGATCACTGTGCCCACCAATGCCACGACCCTCACCATCAATGCCGACGGCCAGGTCCAGGCGACCATTCCCGGCCAAGTGAACCAGCAGCTCCTGGGCCAGATCCAGCTCGCCAACTTCATCAACGAGCCGGGCCTGCAGGCGAACGGCGACAACCTACTGGTCGAGACCGAGGCCTCCGGCCCGCCGACCGTCGGCAATCCCGGCGACGTCGGTTTCGGCCAGTTGCAGCAATTCTTCCTCGAGCAGTCGAACGTCAACATGGTGAGCGAGATGACCGATCTCATCACCGCGCAGCGCGCCTATGAAATCAACTCCAAGGTGATCCAGGCCTCGGATTCGATGATGGGCACGATCACGCAGATCCGGTGAGGCCGAACCATGATCCGCTTTGCCCTGCTCCTTCTGACTCTCGCGCTCTCGGCCTGGCTCGCCTTCTCGGTGCCAGCCGGTGCGGACGAGATCGACGCCGCGGAACCCGGCCTCACGTTGAAGGACAGCGTGATGGTCAGCGACGACGTGGTGCGGCTCGGCGATCTGTTCGAGCAGCCGCTGTCGATGGGCGATGCGCCAGTCGCCCAGGCGCCGCTGCCCGGCCAGACCATCGTGCTCGACAACCGTTTTCTCCGATCGCTGATCCGCGCCTATTCGCTCGACTGGGCCCCGGCCAGCAAATATCAGCGGGTGCTGGTCGCGCGCGCCGCGCAGAAGATCGACCCCGCCCAGGTGACGAGCCAGGTCAAGGACGCGCTGCGCGACTACCTCGCGACCGACAAGGAGGTCGAGATCGCCTTCGATGTCGGCGACACCAACCTGGTGCTGCCGACCAACGTTCCGGCGACGCTCGCGGTGCAGGACATCCGCTTCGACCCGGCCTCCCAGCGCTTTGCGGTTCAGCTCGTCGTGCCGGCGAGCGGTCCGACTCTGATCAGCCGTACGGTCGCGGGCAGCGTCTATGAGACGGTGCAGCTCCCGGTGCTGGGCCGTTCGGTCGCTCCAGGCGAGGTGATCCAGCTCGGCGACCTCGACTGGATGGCGATCCGCTACGACCGCGTCGCCGCCAATGCCGTGACCGATCCGAAACAGCTGGTCGGCATGACCGCGCGGCGCCCGCTCCGCGCCAACCAGATGCTGCGGATCAACGACATCGCCATGGCGCCGACCATCCACCGTGGCAACGTGGTGACGCTGATGGTGCAGACGGAGAACATGACCCTGACCGTGCAGGGCCGCGCGCTGGAAGACGCAGCGCTCGGCCAGCCGATCCGTGTGGTCAATATGATGAGCAACAAGTCCCTGACCGGGGTCGTCAAGGACGAGACCACGGTCACGATCCCGCTGACCGGCGCCATGGCGCTGAACTGAGGAGACAGGCAATGAACGCCCTACGATCGAAGCACGGCGCCCAGCGCATGTCGCCCCGCTCGCCCGCGCATCCGGGATCGCGCCGCAAGCCGAAGCCGGTGAAGCGCGTCCTGCCTTTGGCCTTGATCCTGGCCGCAGCCTCGGTCTCGCTCGGCGGCTGCGGCAACATGCTGGAGCGGATCTCCGAGGTCGGCAAAGCACCGTCCATGGATCCGATCGAGAACCCGAATGCGCAACCCGAGTATCATCCGGTGACCATGCCGATGCCGGCGCCGATGGCCGATATCCGCCAGCCGAACTCGCTCTGGCGCCAGGGCAGCCGCACCTTCTTCACCGACCAGCGCGCCAGCAAGGTGGGCGACATCCTGACCGTCGTGATCACGATCGACGATTCGGCAACGCTCGACAACCAGACCAAGCAGAGCCGCGACGGCAGCAACGATGCCGCCGCCTCGAGCCTGCTCGGCTATGAGAAATATGCGAACTCGGTCTTCACCGACGGCGTCAATCCCGCCAGCCTGATCAACACCGACAGCACCTCCGACCAGACCGGCTCCGGCTCGGTCGATCGCTCCGAAGCGGTCAACCTGCGGGTCGCCGCGGTGATCACCCAGATCCTGCCGAACGGCAACCTGGTCCTCAAAGGCCGGCAGCAGGTGCGCGTCAATTATGAGCTCCGCGAGCTCGACGTTGAGGGCATCATCCGGCCGATGGACATCTCCACCGCGAACGAGATCCCCTACGACCAGATCGCCGAGGCCCGGATCGCCTATGGCGGCAAGGGCACCTTGAGTGACGTGCAACAGCCGCGCTACGGCCAGCAGGTCTACGACATCCTGTTCCCATTCTAAGGGCTGACCGACGTTTCCACGCGGCCGGGTTCGTTCTACGATGAACGCTCCCGGCCCGCAGGAGGCGCGCTTGCTTGCAATTGGGATGGCGATCGCACTGAGCCAAATCGCGGCCGGGATGACCCCGCTCGAAATCCATGGCGAAGCGGAATGGATCATGCGGGATCCGGCGATCGCCTGGTGCTGCGGACCCAAGGAATGCGCCGTGGTGCCGGACGGGCAGGTCCTGGTGGAAGGCGACGGCTGGTTCGTGCCGGCGACGCGGCAGCACTTCAAGCTCGGCGATCCGCATACCTATTGGTCGAAGGACCAGCGCATGTGGTGGTGCCGGGTGAAAGGCAACCTGACCGGAAAACCCATGGAGGGACCGGTGCAGTGCCTGTTCGTGCCGAAGCTAGGGGCGTAGTCTCCGACCTCATGGATCTCATCACCGCCGCGCTCGGCAATCCGATCAACCGCAAGATCCTGGAACGGCTGCCGATGCTCGGCGCTCCGAATGCCTGCCTGGTGGCGGGCTCGGTCTACCAGGCGTTCTGGAACGCGCTTTCCGGGCGCCCGGTGGCCGAGGGCGTGAAGGATTACGACCTCTTCTATTTCGACGGCAGCGACCTTTCCTACGAAGCCGAGGATGCGGTCATCCAGCGGGCGCGCCCGCTGTTCGCCGATCTCGATGTGCTGGTCGATGTGAAGAACCAGGCGCGGGTGCATCTCTGGTATCCGCAGCGCTTCGGCGGCGATTATCCGCAGCTCGAGAAGGTCGAGGACGGGATCGCCCGCTTCCTGGTGCGCTCGACCTGCATCGGCTTGATGCCGCAGGTCGGCGGCACGCTGCGGCTGATCGCGCCCTACGGGATCGAGGAGACGCGGCTTGGCGAGCTCAGACCCAATGCGGTCTGGTGTCCGGACATGGAGCGGTTCCGCGCGAAAGCCGGGAGCTATGTCGCGCGCTGGCCCTGGCTCAGGATCGTCGGCGACGAGGCTCAGACGCCCCAGGTCACATAGCCTTCGGGACTGATCGGCCAGGCGGGATTCCAGGCGATCTCCCAGGCATGGCCGTCGGGATCGGCTATGTAGCCGCGGAAGCCGCCGTGTGGCGGGGCATCGGCCGGACGCAGCAGGCGGCCGCCGAACTTCGCCAGGCGGTCGATCACCGACTGCACCTCTTCCTTGTTGAGGACGTTGTGGGCGAGCGCGAACGCGCTCAAGCCCGTGGCGCCCCGTTGCATATCGCCCTCGAGCTCCTTCGAAAGCCAGGTGCCGAGCATCAGCCCGTTCATCTGATAGAAGATGATGTCCGGCTGCTCGAACACCGGCCGCCAGCCGAAACCCTCGACATAGAAACGGCGGGAGCGCGCGAGATCGGCGGTGCCGAGCGTGATCACGGAGATCTGCTGCTGCATGGTCGCACCTCCTTCGTGTCTAGCGCGCGGGTGCCGCCTTGAATGCGTCTGCCAGGGCGAAATAGGCCGGCTTCGCCTTCAGATCGTTGTCGAAGGGCAGCGGCCGCGGCGGCATGCCGTCCGGGCGGCGGAACTCGTCGAGGCTGTAATGCGTGATCCAGCTGTCGTGGTCCGAAAGACCCCAGGTCACGACCGTTTTCACCGCCGGGTTGGCGAGCGCCACGTCGAGATAGTCCTTGTAATAGGCAGCGACCGCCTGGTCGCGCGCGGCAATGTCGCTCGGTGCGCCGACGTCGATCACGTCGAGCTCGGTGACCATGACCTGCAGGCCGCGATCGGCGATCTCCTTCAGGAAACCGGCGAGCACGCCCTGGTCGAAGATGTCGCGTCGGTCCATCCAGAGATGGCTCTGGATCCCGACCGCATCGATCGGCGTGTTGCGCTGCTTGAATCCGTCGATCAGCTTCAGGAGCGACCGCCGCTTCTGCTCGTTGTGATCGACGTTGTATTCGATGTTGTAGTCGTTGATGACCAGCAGCGCCTTGGGATCCGCCTCGCGCGCGGCATGGAACGCGGTGTCGAGATAGCCGGGGCCAAGCAGGTCGAGATACTTGCTCTTACGCAGGCCGTCCGGCCGGTCGGTCTCGGAGCTGATCACCTCGTTGGCGACGTCCCAGGAATGCATGCGGCCGGCGAAGCGCTTGCACAGGCCCTGGACATGCTTGACCAGCATCTTTTCGCCGTAGGCGGCATCGTCGATGCCGCGAAACCATTTGGGCGTCTGCTCGTGCCAGATGAGGTTGTGGCCGCGCAGCTTCTTGCCGTGGCCTTGCGCCCAGTCGGCGATATCGTCGGCGCCGCTGAAATCAAACGACCCGGTGGTCTGCGCGTTCAGCCCCCAGAACATCTCCATGGCGGAGACGATGAGACTGCATTCGCGCTCCACCAGCTGCGCGAAGGCGTCGCCGCGGCTGAGTGCGTTGTCGCCGTCCCAGCTCTTCCAGGTGACCATGGCGCCGTAATCGACGCCCTTGGCGGCCGCGAGCTCGCGCAGGCTCTGCTCGGCCGCCTGGGTATAGACGGTCGATCGCGCGCAGGCCGCGGCCGCCGCGGCGGCGAGCAGCATCGCGCGGCGCGTGAATCCAGCCATGACTTCCCCTTTCATCAAATCTCGCCGTACAGGAAGGCGAGCAGCACGAAACGCCGCCCCTTGGTCACATGCATCGGCTCATGCAGCAGCGAGCAGGAGAAGGTGATGGCGGCGCCGGTTTCCGGCCGGTAAAGCTGGTTGCCGAACTCCGGATAACGGAGCTCGCCGCCTTCGAACTGCTCGGTGTTCAAGTTGATCGAGCAGGCGAAGCGCCGATGCGCGACCATCGGCCTGGTGTTGTCGCGGTGGCCATGGAGCTCGCCGCCGCGCTCGCCCTCGTAAGCGCCGATCCGGTAGACCTCGCGCCGGGTGATCTTGTACTGGAACGATTTCTGGATCTCCGGGAAGAGGCGCCGGCTCAGGCGGTCGTCGATGAAGGCATTGGTTTCGGGCTGGCGGATCCAGTGGTCGATCCGGTCCTTGCGGCCGTATTCCGGGATCTTCTGCTTGTAGTCGGCATTGCCGGGCGGCAGCGTGCCATGTCCAGGCTCGACGAAGGTCTGGCCCTGCATCGCGAAGATGTTGATCAGCTTCTGGCAATCGGCGCGGGAGAAGACGTCGGGCACGATCAGGACCGGCGGATGCGACACCATCACCACCGGCTCCCGCGTCGCCGCGATCCGCTGAAGCGCCGCCTGCGCCGCCGCGGCGTCGCCGCCGGTATAGGCGATATGCCGGTTGGGCGCGATCAGCACCAGGCGCGTCTCGCTGCCCGCACCGAACAGGGTGCGGGCCGTGCCCTCGGCATCGGCCGCCGATTCGAACCCGTCGAGTGCCGCGGTCTCGCCGAGCGCCGTCGCCAGCACGGCGCGGCCGTCCAGCGCCTTCACCGCGGCCACCAGGGTTTCGAGGCCCTGCGGCAGTCCATCGCCGGCCCGGAACAGGAGGAGCAGCGGCTTGCCCGCCACCAGGTCGCTGGCCGGGTCGATGGTCTCGCCGCTGATGGCGGCCAGCTTGAAGGCCGGGGCGATATCCCCCGCCTCCGGCGGCCGTTTTGCGGCGGATTGCGGGGCGGTCTGGGGCTGGGCCATCATTTCCCGAACATCTTTAGGGGTTTGCGGTCGGCATTGTGCGGAGCTTGGCAAGCCAATCAAGCGAATTTGCTGCGGCGAATTGGGGGCTGGACCCGGTGCGAAATATCCGGTGAAAACCATCGCCGGCGACCCTATATTTAGGGCGTTTCCGACTGCCTGGCACGTCCTCGTTCATGATCGACCCGTTCGGCCGCAAGATCTCCTATCTCCGCGTATCGGTCACCGACCGCTGCGACTTCCGTTGCGTCTACTGCATGGCGGAGCATATGACCTTCCTGCCGAAGGCCGAGGTCCTGAGCCTGGAGGAGCTCGACCGGCTCTGCAGCGCCTTCATCGGCCTCGGTGTCAAGAAGCTGCGCCTGACCGGCGGCGAGCCCCTGGTGCGGAAGAACGTGATGGAGCTGTTCCGTGCCCTGTCGCGGCATCTGAAGAGCGGCGCGCTCGAGGAACTGACCGTCACCACCAACGGCAGCCAGCTCGGGAGATATGCGCACGAGTTGGCATCGCTCGGGGTGAAGCGGGTCAATGTCTCGATCGACACGCTGGATCCGGAGAAATTCACCGAGATCACCCGCTGGGGCAAGCTTTCGACCGTGCTCGACGGCGTGCGCGCCGCGAAGGAGGCGGGCCTCAAGGTCAAGATCAACACCGTCGCCTTGAAGGGCGTCAATGACGGCGAGGTCGATAGTCTGGTCGAATGGTGCGGCCGCGAGGGCCACGACCTCACCTTCATCGAGGTGATGCCGATGGGCGATATCGGCGGCGAGAACCGCCTCGACCAATACTTGCCGATCTCGCTGCTCAGGGCCCAGATGACGCAGCGCTGGACCTTGGAAGAAACCACCGAGCGCACCGGCGGGCCGGCGCGCTATGTGCGGCTGAAGGAGACCGGCCAGCGCGTGGGCTTCATCACGCCGCTCACGCATAATTTCTGCGAATCCTGCAACCGGGTGCGGGTGACCTGCACCGGCATGCTCTACATGTGCCTGGGGCAGGAGGACAGCGCCGACCTGCGCGCGCCGCTTCGCGCCAGCGAGTCCGATGCGCCGCTGATCGCCGCCATCGAGGAAGCGATCGGCCGCAAGCCCAAGGGCCACGACTTCATCATCGACCGCCGCCACCAGGGGCCAGCGGTCGGCCGGCACATGAGCGTCACCGGCGGCTGAGCAGCGGCTAGCGCAGCCGCTTTTCCATCGCGAAATTGTCGAAGATCTGGCCATTATAGGTGACGCGCTGCGCTTGCAGCGTGGCGAAGCCTTGGCGCTCGAAGAACTTCCGCGCGGTAGTGCTGGACTGGGTCCAGAGCCGCTCTGCGCCCCGGCGCTTGGCTTCGCGTTCGATCTCGTCCAAGAGCCGGGTCGCGATGCGCTTGCGCAGGAGATCCTTGTGGACGAAGAGCTGGTCCACGTAATCGTCGCCATCGAGATTGGCGAAGCCGACCACCATTCCTCCTGAGACCGCAACCATGAAATAGCTGGACTCGATCACCGCGCGCCAATGATCGAGATCGATCTGATAGGGCGCCCAGGCGTCGAGATGCGCCTCGGAATAATCCTGCCGGTTGACCGCATGGACCGTGTCGCGGAACAGGCGCGCGATGGTCAGCGCATCCTCGGGACGGCCGCGCCGGAGCTCGATGACGAAACGGGTATCGCGCGCCCTCACCCCGCCCTCAGTCGACGACGATCTGGTGCGCGAAGGCGCGACCGTCGGTGATCGTGATCTGGTGGAAGCCGAGCAGCTTCATGAAGTCGAAGAAGGTCGCTTCTTCCGGCTGGGTGTTCTGCTGGAAGAACGGCGTCGAGCGGGCGACCGCGGTCAGCTCCGCGAGCAAGGCCCGGGCCCGATAGATGGTGTTCAGCTGTCCGTCAATCATCCCGACGATGATCAGCTTCTCCGACTGGTCGCCCTTGGCGAAGATGGCGAAGCCCGGCGCGTATTTGCCGTCGAGCAGCTGCTTGGTCATGCCGATCACGAAGCCCTGGCGCCGGATCTTGTCGCTCGCCGGCAGGGTGACCGCGCTGGAGACGAAATGCTCGAGGGTCTGCGGCTTCGGATAATAGTAGCCCTCATGCCCCGACTGCTCCTCGGCCGCATCCTTGCTGAAGGAGACGGTGTCCTGCGCGGCGGCCGGCGCGGAAACAATGCCCAGAGCGAGAAGGCCGAACGCCAGAGAAGCCGCGACGGATGAGCATGGCACGCGACGCATTCGAACCCCCGAAAACCCAGGGCTTTACACTGCGGCGACGGGACTCGCTTTGCAAGGAGAGATTGGACTTTCGTCGGAGATCGAACCCGCGTCCCGCTATTTCCGCGGGCCGCCCGCACGGCTATACTCGGCATAACCGGAGAGGAACCGGGATCCCCTTCCCTTCAACCGCACAGCCCGCCGAGCTGATGGCAACTCCCACCTTCGCATTCGTCGCGGCTCCCAGCCCCGAGGCCCAGGCCGCGCTTGCGGAGCTGAAGTCGCGCTACGGCGAGGCCGATCCGGTTCACGCCGAGATCCTGGTCGTGCTGGGCGGCGACGGCACCATGCTGGAAACGCTGCATCGGCATATGGGACGCCAGGTCCAGATTTTCGGCATGAATTGCGGCACCGTCGGCTTCCTGATGAACCGCTACAGCACCGAGGATCTGGTCGAGCGGTTGGAGCGCGCGCAGCTCGTCACCTTGCACCCGCTGGAGATGCGGGCCAAGACCACCGACGGCAGCGAGCAGGTGCGGCTCGCCATCAACGAAGTCTCGCTCCTGCGCGAGCTTGCCCAGGCGGCGAAGATCACCATCAAGATCGACGACGTCGAGCGAATCTCCGAACTGATCTGCGACGGCGTGATGGTGGCGACGCCGGCCGGCAGCACCGCCTACAACCTCTCGGTCCATGGCCCGATCCTGCCGATCGGCTCCGGTGCACTTGCCTTGACGCCGATCAGCGCGTTCCGGCCGCGGCGCTGGCGGGGCGCCATTCTGCCGCGGACCGCCAATGTCCGCTTCATCATCCGCGAGCCGCAGCGCCGCCCGGTCTCCGCCACTGCCGATTTCGCCGAGGTCCGCGACGTGCAGGAGGTGCGCATTCGCGAGGACCGGGCGATCACCTTGAACCTGCTGTTCGACCCCGAGCATCACCTCGAGGAACGGATCCTGCGCGAGCAGTTCATGGCGTAAGGATCAGTCGAAGGCTTTCGCCTCGACCCGATCGCGTTCATCCGGTTCCAACGCCTCGACTGCCGTCAGGTCGTCGGCCTTCCGGAGCGCCGGGAACCAGATCGCCCAGAGCAGGGCGACGACGAGAATGCAGATGCCGCCTAGCACCACCGCCGGGACCGCGCCGAACAGCGAGGCCGACGTCCCGGCCCGAAACGCACCGAGCTCGTTCGAGGCGCTGATCGCCAGCATGTAGACGGCATTGACGCGGCCACGCAACGAATCCGGCGTCCAAAGCTGAACCAGAACCTCACGAATATAGACGCTGATCATGTCGCTCGCGCCCATGATGATGAGCGCGCCGATCGAGACGCCGACCGAATGCGACAGGCCGAAGGCGATCGTTCCGAGGCCGAACACGGCGACGGTCACGAACATGATCTTGCCCGCTCTCCGCCGGATCGGACGGATGCCGAGTAATAGCGCCATCGCCAGCGCGCCGATTCCGATCCCGGCGCGCAACAGGCCGAGGCCCCATGGTCCCGTGATGAGGATATCGTGCGCGAAGACCGGCAGCAGGGCCGTTGCGCTGCCGAGCAGCACGGCGAAAAGATCGAGCGTGGAGGCGCCCAATACCACCTTTTCGCGCCGCATGAATGCAAAGCCGCCGATCATCGAACTCCAGACATCGACCTCCCGGGCCTGCGGCTCCTCCACCTTCCGGATGCCGATGACCGCCAGCGTACCGACAAGAGCCATGACGAGCGCCACCGAATAGGCGGCCGATGGCGAGAAACCATAGAGCACACCGCCTAGCGCCGGCCCTGCGATCGAGCTCAACTGCCAGGCCGCGGTCGAGCACGCGATTGCAGAGGGGATCTGCTCGCGTTCGACGAGCGTGGGTGCCAGAGCAAGCGCCGCCGGCCCGAAGAAGGCACGGCCGATCGCAAGACCCGACACCAGAAACAGAATTGGCCATGTATGGACGAGCGGTGCAGTCGCGACCAAGAAGATGCCGAGCGTGAAGGCGAGCTCCGCAAGCATGCAGAACATCAAGATCTGGCGGCGCGGATAGCGGTCTGCGACGGCGCCGGTCACCAAGACCAGCAGGCAGTGCGGGAGGAACTGCGCCAGTCCAACCAGAGCGAGATCCCATGGATCGTGCGAGATCTCGTAGATCCGCCAGCCGATCGCGACGATCAGGATCTCTGCACCGAAGGACGCGAGCAGAGAGTTCAGCGTATAGAGAAAGAAGTTCCGATTGCGCAGAACAGAAATGGCGTTGACGCCGGACATGCTATCCTGATGGCCCCTGCGATTTCGGCCAGCAATAGCCGATCGGGAACGCCCTGGCTACTCGCCTTCGCGCGCTTCCCGGGCGGGCTGCAGTTGCTGCTCCGCGAACGCCGCGATCGCCGCCAACAGCCGGTCGATGTCGCATTTCAAGACGTCGAAACCGGCGGTCTTCTCGATCCGGTCCTCGTCCATGTAGAGGCCGCGGTTGACCTCGATTTGCAGGCTGTGTCGACCCTCCCGCGGGCGGCCGAACCGCTTCACCAGCTCGGCGCCCTTGAACGGGTGGTTGATGCGCACGGTGTAGCCGTATCCCCGCAATGTCTCGGCTACGAAGGCGGTGAAATCCGGATCGCAGCTTTCACCTTCGAGGTCGCCGAGGACGAAATCGTCGCGCGGGATCGACTTGCCCTGCTTGCGGCCCATCGCCTTCATGGAATGCGCATTGATGTGCCAAACCGCCCCGAACCGGGCATGCATTTCGCTCAGCATCGCCTCGAGCTCGGCATGGTAGGGTCGATGGAAACGCGCGATCCGGTCCTCGATCTCGGAGACGGCAAGCAGCCGGTCATAGACCGGCACATTGCCGCGGATCAGGCGACGGATCAGGCCGAGCCCCATTTCCGTGCGTTCGCTGGCTTCGATCGCATTGGGCCATGCGCCCGCCAGCATGTCGGGGTCGATTTCCGTTTCATGGCGGTTGGGATCGACATAGCTCCGCGGAAAGAGCGCCTTCAGAAAGCCGGCACCATGCCGCGGCGCGTCTTCATAAAGGTCGTCGACGAAAGCGTCCTCGGCCCGGCGCAGCAGGGACAGCGGCGCGGCATGGCCGAAATCCTCCGGATAAGCCCGCCCGCTGTGGGGGGAATCGACGACCACCGGCGCGGTTCTGCCGGCCGGAGCGTAACGGACCAGGACGCCGGGGAGGAACCGCACCTTTTTGATGTCAAGGCTCGCCAAATTGACTCTCGTCGTTCGACCGAGGGGTGGTTGCCATCGATGCTCCAACGGCTATGCTCAACACCAACAAACGTCAACAGAAAGCAGGGATTGCCGTGACGGCGCTTCCACCGAGCATCGATCTCATCCGCAAGCTTATCGCCTTCGATACGACCAGCCGGAACTCCAATCTGGCGCTGATCGACTTCGTCCGCGACTATCTCGCCGCGCATGACATCGAGACCACGCTCATTCCCGATGAGACCGGCAAGAAGGCCAATCTCTACGGCACCATCGGCCCGGACGACCGACCGGGCATTGCGCTTTCCGGCCATACCGATGTGGTGCCGATCGACGGCCAGGACTGGACCAGCGATCCCTGGGCGCTGACGGAGAAGAACGACCAGCTGTTCGGCCGCGGCGCCTGCGACATGAAGGGATTCCTCGGCTGCGTGCTGACCGCGGTGCCGCGGTTCTCGAAGACCGATCTGAAGACGCCGCTGCACCTCCTCTTCTCCTTCGATGAGGAAGTGGGCTGCCTCGGCGTTCGCCGGGCGCTCGCGGTGATGAAGGACCTGCCGGTGAAGCCCAAAGGCTGCATCATCGGCGAGCCCACCTCGATGCAGGTCGCGATCGCGCATAAAGGCAAGAAGAGCCTGCGGGCGCATGTCCACGGCAAGGAATGCCACTCCTCCCTCGCGCCGAAAGGCGTCAATGCGGTCGAATATGCCGCCGAGGCGATCGCCTATCTGCGGCGCATGGGCCGACGCTTCGCCGCGGAAGGTCCATTCGATCACGACTACGACGTGCCGCATACGACGGTGCATACCGGCACGATCGAGGGCGGTACGGCCTTGAACATCGTGCCGAAGGACTGCACCTTCGCCTTCGAGTTCCGGCACCTGCCGGTGCAGGATCCGGAAGCGCTCTATACCGAGTTCAAGCGCTATGTTGAGACCGAACTGCAGCCCGAGATGAGAAAGATCGCGCCCGAGACCGGTTTCGGCTTCGAGCAGATCTCTTCCTTCCCCGGCCTCGACACGCCGGAAGACGCCGAGATCACCACCCTCGCCAAGGGTCTCGCCCTCGCCAATGGGACGACCAAGATCGCCTTCGGCACCGAGGGCGGGCTGATCCAGGAGATCGACATCCCGACCGTGATCTGTGGCCCGGGCAGCATCGAGCAGGCGCATAAGCCGGACGAATACGTCGATATCGCCCAGATCGCGCAATGCGAAGCTTTCATTGAGCGTTTGCGCGGAAAACTGGCCGCGTGAGCGAAGCGGATCTCTGGTTCGACGACCGCCACACCCGCGCCGCTTCCGTGGTCCTTCTGCTCGCTCGGGACCGGCGCATGGTCCTGCAGTTGCGCGACGATAAGCCGGACATCGACAATCCCGGCATGATCACCGGCTTTGGCGGCGGTGCGGAGCGGCATGAGACGCCGATCGCCTGCGCCTTGCGCGAGCTGGCGGAGGAAACCGGCATCCAGGCTCGGGCGGAGGACTTGCAGCGGCTCGGGACAGCCTCGAAGGTGGATATCCGCGGCAATCCGACCGCCTTGGTCTTCTTCCTGCTGCGCGGCATCGATCCCGACGCCCTCGTCGTCACCGAGGGCACGGCGATCACGCTGAGCTTCCGGGAGATCGCGGCAGACCCGCGCCTGACCGAGAGCTGTCGTCGCTTCTGCATGGCACTGGCCGAGCTTGAATAAAATTCACTTGAATCATGGCGCTAGGCGCCTAAATGGCCTAAACTCGAATAACACATGGTTAAGGCCAAAGCCGGAACCCGATTGTTGATCCATCGGTTGCGTGCTTCACTCTCGTCCGACCTCCGTCCAACAAGGAAGATCACGTGACAAAGCGGCGACTGCGCATCACCGTGCTGGACCTTGTCAGCAAGGGCCCTTCGCGCCGGTTCTTCCATCGGCTGATGAATGCCAACACCGCGAGCCTGATGCCGCAGGTGATCGCCACCTGGTGCGAAGAGCTCGGACATGAGGTGCATTACGTCTGCTACACCGGTTTCGAGGATATCGAGCAGGAATTGAATCAGGATTGCGACATCCTGTTCATCGGATCCTTCAGCCGCTCGGCACAGGCTGCCTATGCGATCAGCAACCTGCATCGCCGCCGCGGCGTGGTGACTGTGCTCGGCGGGCCCCATGCGCGCTGCTATCCGGAAGACGCCGCGCTCTATTTCGATTACGTGCTCGGCTTCACCGACAAGGTGGTGCTGGACGAGATCCTGCGCGAGGCCGCACCGCAGCGTCCGGTCGGCCGATATCTCACCGCCGCACGCCAGCCGACCGAGCTGCCTTTGCTGGAAGAGCGCTGGAAGTTCGTCGCGGCCACGCTCGCCAAGGCGCCGCTGGTCAAGTTCGTGCCGATGATCGGCAGCATGGGCTGCCCCTATACCTGCAGCTTCTGCATCGATTCCGTAGTGGATTACCAGCCACTGGCCTTCGACCGGATCCGGACCGATCTCAAGTTCCTGCAGACCAAGATGCGCCGCCCTGTGGTCGCCTGGCACGATCCCAATTTCGGCGTCCGGTTCAACGACTACATGACGGCGATCGAGGACGTGGTGCCGCCGGGCCGCATGCGCTTCATCGCCGAGAGCAGTCTGTCGATCCTGTCGGAGCCGCACCTGCAGCGCATGCAGCGCAACGGTTTCGTCGGCATCCTGCCCGGCATCGAATCCTGGTACTCGCTTGGCAATAAGTCGAAGACCGGCAAGTCGCAGGGGATGGAGAAGGTGCGGCAGGTCGCCGAGCATGTGAACACGATCCTGCGCCACATTCCCTATGTGCAGACCAATTTCGTGCTCGGTCTCGACTGCGATTCCGGCGCGGAGCCGTTCGAGCTCACCAAGCGGTTCATCGATCTCGCCCCCGGCGCTTATCCCGCCTTCTCGCTGCTGACCTGCTATGGCGCCGCGGCACCGCTCAATCTCGAGTTCCAGCGCGCCGGCCGCGTACTGCCCTTCCCGCACTACTTCCTCGACAGCAACCATGCGATGAACGTGCGGCCGCTGAACTACGATTGGGCGGAGTTCTATGGCCTCTCGGAGGATCTGACGCTCTATGCGCATTCCCGCGAACGGCTGTGGCGGCGGTTCAGCGCGAACAGCGGGCTCACCACCAAGACGATGAACTTCCTGCGCGCCGCATCCTCGCAGCGCGCGCATTACCAAGGCAAAGTGCGCCGGCGGCTCGAGGGCGATCCCTCCGTTCGAAGCTTCTTCGATGGCGAGTCCAATGAGCTGCCCGAGTTCTATCGCAAGCGGGTCCGCCGGAATCTCGGCTCGCTCTGGGATGCCCTGCCTGAAGGCGCGCTGATGCACGATCAGAACGCCTATCTGAAGCGCCACGAGGCCGCGCGCATCGCCGCGGAATAGCTCACCCCGCAGCCATCACCTTCGCGGTTTCCTTCAGGCGCCGCATATCGATCTTGCCGGTGCCGAGCGTCGGCAGCTCGTCGATGCGGCGGAGATCGCGCGGCTTCGGAATCCAGAGCTTCGGCAGGCCGCTTTCCGAGAGGCCCTGCCAGACCAGCTCCGGCCCCATCGCTTCGTCGGCAACATAGAGACCAAACAGGCGCTCGCCGCGATCGGCGTCGGGCACCGCGACGACAGCGGCCGCTCCGATTCCGGGAATCCGCAGCATCGCCTCTTCGATCTTGAGATGCGGCACCATCTCGCCGCCGACCTTCGAAAAGCGCGAGAGCCGGTCGGTGATCTTGATGAAACCGTCCTCGTCGATGACGGCGATGTCGCCGGTCACATACCATTCGTCGCGCAGCACCTCTGCCGTGCGGTTCGGATCGGCAAGATAGCCCACCATCCGGCCCGGACCCTTGAGCAGGAGGAGACCCTCCTCGCCCTCCTTCTTCTCCGTGCCGGTGTCCGGATCGACCACCTTGGCGGCGACGCCGGGGATCGGATGGCCGACGGTGCCGAGCTTGGTGCCGATCTGCCGGTCGGGACCTTCCAGCACGTCGGGCACGTTGGTCGCGACCACCGGCCCCATCTCGGTCGCGCCATAGCCTTCGAGCAATTGGATGCCGAACTTCTCCTTGAACTGGGCACCGAATTCCGGCCGCAGCCGTTCCGCGCCGACCACGACGTGGCGCAGGGTCGCGAGGTCCTCCGGCGCACAGGCGCGATAATAGGATTGGCAGAAGGTCGGCGTGGAGATGAGCAGGGTCGCCTTGTACTTCTTGATCATCCCGCCGATCGATTTCGCATCGAGCGGGTTCGGATGATAGACCGCACCGAGGCCCAGCACGAGGGGCATGAACAAGGTGCCGGTGAAACCGAAGGCATGGAAGAAGGGCAGCACGCCCATGACCCGGTCTTCAGGCACCGCGCCGAGAATCTGGCCGATCGCCTCCAGATTGGAGATCACGTTGTGATGCGAGAGCATCACGCCCTTAGGCTCGCCGGTCGAGCCCGAGGAGAACATGATGGTGGCGAGATCCTTGAAGGGATCGCCCTTCGGCACGGTCAGGCGGCAGAGCAGACTGGCCGGCAATAGCATCGCCTTCACATAAGTCGCCAGGCGCTCAGCCTTGCTGAAGCCGCCGAGCATGTCCTCGACGAAGATCATCTCCGGCCGCGGCTCCAGCTTCGCCTTGGCCAGGAAGGCCTTGGAGGCGACGATGGTCTCGATGCCGGACTTGGCGATCGCGGAATCCATCGCCTCCGCGCCGATGGTGAAATTGAGATTGATCGGCGTCTTCCCCGCCAGCATCAGGCCGTTGTTCACCAGCGCGCCGCCGACCGAGGCCGGCAGCAGGATACCGACCCGCTTCTCCGTCGCCCGTTCGCGCTTGAACCACCTGGCCAGCATCATCGAGGCGGTCAACATGGCGCCGAAGCTGAGCTCGCGCCCCAGTGAATCCGCCATGCAGAAGCGGAACCAGCATCTCTTCGCCGTCCGAATGACGCGCAGCGGCACCAGATCGCGCGTGCTGCGGCGATGGTCGAAAGCCTCGGCACCGAGTTCCAGCAGCCGGGTGCGGAGCTCCCAGGCCCGGGTCGAGGAGGGCAGCGGATCGCCGAAGGTGATGGTAACCGGATAGAAGAAGCGCTTCGGCCATTTCCAAAAGAACTTGCCGTCCTTGAAGCTGAAGATCGAGCCCCAGACCTGATCGAGATGCACCGGGATCACCGGCACATCGAGGTCCTGCACGATCTTCTCGAAGCCGCGCTTGAAGGGCAGCATGTTGCCGGTGCGGCTGATGGCGCCCTCGGCGAAGATGCAGACGCAATGTCCGCCTTGCAGCTCCTCGCGTGCCCGGCGAATCGCGGCGACGGCATCACGGCCGCCGCCGGTCGGGATCGCCCGCATCTTGCGGAACAGCCCGCCGAGCAGCGGCAGCTTGAAGAACGGCGCATAGACCATGAAACGGACGAAGCGCTGGATCGAGGCGCCGACCAGCAACCCGTCCACGAAGGAGAGATGGTTGCAGACCAGCAACGCCGGACCGTTCAGCGGGACATTGTCGGGGTTCACGATTTTGATCCGGTAGATCGTGTGGGTGATCAGCCAGAGCGAGAACCGGATGATGAAATCCGGCAGCAGGATCAGGAGATAAGCGGTGACGCAGAAGGTGGCGATGCCGGAGAGGAAGATGATCTCGTCGGGGTCCATACGGAGCCCGCTGCCGAGACCGGCATTGACGCCGGCCGCCGCCAGGATACCGAGAAAGTTCAGCACATTGTTGGCGGCGATGACGCGGCCGCGGGATTCCGCCTGCGACTTCTGCTGCAGCATCGCGTTCAAGGGCACCGAATAGAAGCCGGCGAAGAAGCCGAGGATCACCAGGCAGGTGACGGCGCCCCAGAAGCTGTGTGCGACCACCAGGAACAGCGAGGTGACGCCGATGCCGACCGAGCCGATCGGCACCAGGCCAAGCTCCACCTTGTGGCCGGAGAGGCGTCCCGCCACCACGCTGCCGATGCCGATGCCGATCGCGACCGCGGCCCAGAGCCAGCCGGTATGGGATTCGTCGAGCCCGAGGATGCGCGGGCCGAAGACCGGGATCGCGATCTGCAGCAGCGCGCCGAGGAACCAGAACCAGGTATTGCCGAGCACCGTCAGCCAGAGCCGCCGGTTGCGCTTCACGGCGAGGATCGCGGCAATGCTGTCGCCCAGCGGGTTCCAGCGGAACTTCGCGCGGTGCCTGGGTTGCGGCGTGCGGCCGATGCCGAAGCTCGCCAGCGTACCGACCAGGGCGATCGCAATTACGATCGCGCCCAGGAGCGCGGGCTCGTCGCCGACCAGGTGAAACAAAGTGCCGCCCAGTGCGGTGCCGATGATGATCGCGAGGAAGGTGCTCATCTCGATCAGCGCATTGCCGCGCGAGAGGTCCTGCACCGGCAGGAGCTCCGGCAGCGAGCTGTATTTCGCCGGCGAGAAGAAGGCGGAATGGGTCGCCATCAGGAAGATGATCACCAGCATCATCGGGATGCTGCCGAGCATGAAGGCGACGAGGGCCAAAAGCATCGCCACCACCTCGACGCTCTTGGTGGCGATCAGCACCGAGCGCTTGGGGAAGTTGTCGGCGAGCTGTCCCGCATAGCCGGAGAAGACCAGATACGGAATGACGAAGAGTGCCGCGACCAAGGAGTTGTAGAGGTTGAAGTCTTCCTGCCTCGCCGTGTGGGCGCCGATATAGAAGACCACCATGAACCGATAGACGTTGTCGTTCAGCGCCCCCAGAAACTGGGTGACCAGCATCCAGCCGAATCCCCGGTCGCGGATCAGCTGCAGATAGCTGCGGTCGTTCATGAAATCCGTCCCTCGCCTAACCCCGTTCCAATTGAACGGGCGGCGGGGAGTCGGTCAAGCGGGGCTATCGGTTTGGTGCGGCGCGTCACGAAATCGCCTCACAAATCCGTCAAATGGCGGAAAACCGCGCTTTTTCGGGCTTGAAACCCGGCTTCCGCGTCACGACGTGCAATTGACAATCATTCTGAGTTGCCGTTAGCATTTGGCCATGATCGTTTGCATCTGCAACGCCTATCGCACGGCCGAGATCGAGGCCAAGGCCCGGGAAACCGGGCACTGCGACGCCTATGCGATTTATCAGGCCCTGGGCGCCGCCCCGCGTTGCGGCTGCTGCCTGGAAATGGCCCAGGACATCGTGGATGACGTCCACGGCAATCCCCATACCTTCCGCAAAGCCGCGGAATAGAGGGACGATGCTGATCTGGCGCTCCGTCCCCCTCTCCCGCTGGGCCGCCGTGCTCCGCTGGTTCGGGCGCGGCCGGCCGTCTCGTTGATTTAAGCCGCGTCCACCATCACGACTTCGGCGTCCTCGATTGCGGTGACGCGGATCGTCTCCACCTCGGCGATCGCGGCGCCGTCGCGGGCGTCGAGTGCGACTCCGTTGACCTCGACCTTGCCCTTGGCCGGGACGAGGTAGGCGTGGCGCTTGCCGCCGAGGGTGTATTCGGCGGTCTCGCCGGCCTTCAGGTTGGCACCCAGGACCCTTGCATCGGTGCGGATCGGCAGCGCATCGGTGTCGCCTTCGATCCCGCTCGCGAGCGTCACGAAGCGGCCGGAGCGATCGTCCTTCGGGAAGGGCTTTGCGCCCCAGGAGGGCTTGCCGCCCCTCTGGTTCGGGATGATCCAGATCTGGAAGATCCGGGTCGTCTCCGGCTCGAGGTTGTATTCGGCGTGGCGGATGCCGGTGCCGGCGCTCATCACCTGGACGTCCCCGGCCTCGGTGCGGCCGCGGTTGCCCTGGTTGTCCTCATGGGTGATCGCGCCCTCGCGGACATAGGTGATGATCTCCATGTCGGCATGTGGATGCGGCGGAAATCCGCTGTCGGCCGCGATCGTGTCGTCGTTCCAGACCCGGAGCGCGCCCCAGCCCATCCGATCGGGGTCGTGGTAGCCGGCGAAGGAGAAATGATGCTTGGCGTCCAGCCAACCGTGATTGGCACCGCCGAGCGAATTGAAGGGTCTGACGTCGATCATGACTGCGTACTCCGTGCGCGGGCACCGATGGGGGCCCGTTCTGATACGCGGAGATTTGGTGTCTAACGCGGCCTTGGTAAAGACGGCGGGCCGTGAACGGATTGTTCACCGGGAAGGCTAAATGGAAACCGCCATCCTGTGGCTTTACAGGATGGCGGCCTGGTGCCTTGGCAGGCGCACGAATTCCGTGTCGAGGCTCAGCTCTTCTCGCCGATCTCCGACGAGGATTGGATGAAGTTCTGCAGGCCCATGAGCTTGATCAGGCCGAGATTGGTCTCGAGCCAGTCGATGTGCTCTTCCTCGGATTCCAGGATGTCGACGAAGATCTCGCGGCTGACGAAATCCTCGACCTTCTCGCAATGGACGATCGCGGCTTTGAGATCGACATGCGCGGCCATCTCGAGCTTCAGGTCGCATTCGAGCATTTCCTGAACGTTCTCGCCGATCATCAGCTTGCCGAGATCCTGCAGGTTGGGGATCCCGTCGAGGAACAGGATGCGCTCGATCACCTTGTCGGCATGCTTCATCTCGTCGATCGACTCGTGATACTCGTGCTCGCCGAGCTTCTTCAGGCCCCAGTTCTTCAGCATGCGGGCGTGCAGGAAATACTGGTTGATCGCAGTGAGCTCGTTCTTCAACACCTTGTTCAGGTGCTCGATGACCTTCGGATCACCCTTCATGACGAAACTCCCGCTGCATTGTGAATTGATCCAGGTTCTTTTACTCTCTGCGCACGGGGCAAACAACCGGTGAAACCGCGCCATGCCGCCAACGCAAATCATTCGCACCACCTGTCCGCGCGACTGCTACGACGCCTGCGGGATCGCGGTCGCGAAGCGTGCGGACGGGAAGATCAAGGTGCTCGGCGACCCCGATCATCCGGTGAGCCGCGGGGCGCTCTGCGGCAAATGCGCGATCGCCTATAACGGCGCCTGGCTCGATCCGAACGTGCGTCTGACGCGGCCGCTGAAGCGCGTCGGGCCGAAGGGCGAGGCGCGCTTCGAGCCGGTCACATGGGATTATGCAGTCGGCGAGATCGCCGCGCGATTGAAAGGCGTTCTCAACGATCACGGCGCCGAGAGCATCTGGCACAGCCATTACACCGGCACCTGCTCGCTGATCGCCGGCGGCTTCCCGCAGCGCTTCCTGAACCGGCTCGGCGCCAGCGAGGTCGAGCCGGATTCGATCTGCAACGCGGCCGGCCATGCCGCGCTCGGCTATATGTACGGCACGGGGTCGGAAGGTTTCGATCCGCGGATGGCGAAGGATGCCACGACGATCCTGATCTGGGGTGCCAACCCGCACGCCTCCGCGCCGCATCAGCACAAGCATTGGATCCGCGAAACCGATGCGAAAATCATCGTGGTCGATCCGGTGAAGCATCCGACCGCGGCTGCGGCGCATCTCCATCTGCAGCCGTTTCCCGGCAGCGACGCGGCGCTCGCCTTCGCCATTGCCCATGTGCTCCGGCGCGAGGGCAAGATCGATCGCGGCTTCCTGGCCGCGCATGCGATCGGCTGGGACGAGTTGGAACCCGAGATCGCGCGCTGCACGCCGGAATGGGCGGCGCCGATCACCGGCGTGCCAGCGGCGCAGATCGAAGAAGCCGCACGACTCTTCGGTGCCGGGCCCGCCTTGCTCTGGATGGGCCAGGGCCTGCAGCGCCAGCCCAAGGGCGGCAATGTGTTCCGCGCGGTCGCGATGCTCTCGGCCCTCAAAGGCGATTTCGCCAAGCCCGGCGCCGGATTCCTGTTCCTGAACGGCGGCGCGCGGCGCGGGCTCGACGGCGATTACATCGAGGCGCCGCATCTCCGCGCGAAGCCGAAGCGCAGTGCCAGCCATATGGACCTCATTCGCCTGCTCTCGGATTCCGAACAGTCGCGTGCGCTGATCACCTGGAACGTGAACATCGCTGCTTCCAATCCGCGGCAGTCCGACCTGCAGCGGGTGCTGAAGCGTGAAGACCTGCTGCATGTGGCGATCGATTGCTTCGCGACCGACACGACGGATTTCGCCGACTTCATCCTTCCGGCCGCCGGCTTCCTTGAGTTCGACGACATCGTCTCGCCTTATTTCCATCTCGGGCTTTCCGTGCAGGCCAAGGCGATCGACCCGATCGGGGACTCGCTGCCGAACCAGGAGATCTTCCGCCGTCTCGCGCGGGCGATGGGCTTCGACGAGCCGGAGCTTTATGAGGACGATGCAGCGATTCTGGATACGCTGGCGCGCCAGACCGGCCTTCCCGGCTATGCTGCGTTGAAGGAGAAGGCGACGGTCTCGCTCTCACCGGATCCGGTGCCGACTTTCGGCGATCTCAGATTTCCGACGCCGTCAGGCAAGATCGAATTGAAGAGCAAGCGCGCCGCTGAAGACGGGCACCCCGCGCTGCCGCAGGCTTGGGCCGATCCGCGTCCGAGTGACGGCCGCTTCCGTATGCTTTCGCCGGCCTCGCCCTGGCTGATGAACAGCAGCTACCATGAGGACGCGAAGATCGCCGAGAAGATCGGGCCGGAGACCATCCTGTTGCACCCCGCCGACGCGGACACGCTCTCGCTGAAGGCCGGCGACGCGGCTTCGGTCTCGAACGCCACCGGGCGGCTCACCATGCGCATCGATATCGGCGAGATCGTGCCGCGCGGCGTCGCGCTCGCGCATAAGAGCCGCTGGCCGAAGCTGCTGCCCGGCCATCTGAATGTGAACGCCCTCAACCCGGGTGAGAAGACCGACATGGCCGAGAGCAGTGCGGTCCACGGCGTCGAGGTGACGATCGCGCGGGCGTAGCGACCGCGCGATCGGGACGCCTCAGATCGAGTTCTTCGCCAAGGCGTCGAGCGCCAGTTTCAGGTTGCGCTTGGCGTTGGGGTAGAGCGGGTCGATGGTGATCAGGCGGCGGAAGGCATCTGCGGCCGCGGCGTCGCGGCCGAGCTTCATGTTCGACATGCCGAGGCCGGCAAGTGCGCCGAAATGGCGCGGCTCCAGCGCCAGGGTCTGGTCGATGTCGGCGATCGCCTTCTGGTAGTTGCCCATCAGGAAATAGGCCGTGGCACGCTTGTTCCAGCCCTCGGCGAAATCGGGCTTGGCCGCAACGATCTGGTCGATGTCCCGGATCGCCCCCGCATAGTCGCCGCGCTCCATCTTCTCGGAGCTGGAGACCATCAGCCGGTCCAGCCTGGAATCACCGGTCGCCGACCAGATCTCCCAGATCTTGTCCTCGACCAGGCTCGCCTGATCGCTGTGCTGGGCGGATTTCAGGAACTTGAAGAGCGTCGGCAAGGTGGGATCACGTTGGTCGGCCGAAGCGCCCGAGATGAAGCCGAAGGAGACGAGACTGGCCAGCAGTGCCGACCGGAGCAGGGTCTTTCGCATATCAGATCTGTTTCCGTTTCAACATGTCCTGGACGATGGCGAGATTTTGCTTGGCGCTGATGTTCATCGGATCGATGTTCAGCACGCGCTCGAAGGCATCCGCCGCGGCCTCCTCGCGCTCCATCTGCATGTTCACGAGGCCGAGGCCGGAGAGCGCGCCGATATGCCGGGGCTCCAGTTCCAGCGTGCGGTCGATGTCGGCGAGGGACTGTTGGTAATTTCCCATCACGTAGTAGAGCGTCGCCCGCTTGTTCCAGCCTTCGGCGAAATCCGGCCGCTGCGCGATGATCGCATTGAACTTCTGCAAAGCCGTTCCGAACTGCTGTGCGCTCATCGCTTTGGAGCCTTCGGTCATCAACTTGTCGATCGCCGCATCGTTGGCCTGAAGCCAAATCCGCCAGATCTTATCTTCGACCGCCGCGGCGGTCTCGACATCCGGAGCCGCCTTCAGCGCGGCGAACAATTCCGGCAGCCGCCCATCCTTCTGGTCGGCCGGGGTCGTCTCGACACCGCCGACAAGAAACCAGAAGGCGGTCAACCCGCCAATAAGGGCTTTCCCCGAGAGAGGTCTCATCGCACCCCTACATACCTTTGGGCAGCATAGCCTTGGCAGGGCCGGGGTTCAGCGCCTAATCTCCGGTATTCCCGAAAAATGTGAGTAGCAGATGGCCGTAAATATTTCGTCACCCGCCGCCCTCTTTCCTGGGAGCTTCGCGGAAGGGCGGAGCCGCTTCCGCGAGGCCGCCACCGCAGCCGGCGCAGTGCTTGCGAGCTACCCCAATCCCGAAAAAGGCCCGGACGGCGAGGCTCTCAGCACCGAAACGGCCTGGCTGGGACCGAAGGATGCCAGCCGCCTGTTCTTCGCCCAGGCGGGCACCCATGGCGCCGAAGGGTTCTGCGGGTCCGGCATCGAGACGGGCTGGCTGAAGAGCGGGTTATTCACACATCTCCCCGCCGACACTGCGGTTCTGCTGGTTCACGCCATCAATCCCTATGGCTTTGCCTGGGTGCGCCGGGTGACCGAGGACAATATCGATCTGAACCGCAATTTCGTCGATCACGGCAAGCCCACGCCGGACAATCCCGGCTATCGCGAGCTCCGCGACGCCATCTGTCCGGAAGACTGGAGCGCCGAAGGTGAGGACCGGAATCGCGAGCGCTTCAAGGCCTACGCCGGAAAGCATGGGGCCATGGCGCTCCAGGCCGCGATCACCCAGGGGCAATACTTCGACGACGAGGGGGTGTTCTACGGTGGCACGGCAGCGGGATGGTCCAACCGGACGATGCGCACGATCCTGAAGCCGCATGCGGACCATGTCCGGAAAGTCGCCTTCATCGATCTCCATACCGGCCTCGGCCCCTATGGGTATGGCGAGATCATCTGCAACCATATTGGACCCGATGCCGGGGTCGCGCGGGTGAAAGACTGGTTCAACGACGCGACCGCGACCGATGATGGAACCTCGACCTCCGCGGTCGTCATCGGCGATACCCAGATCGGCCTCACCGAATCCATCCCGCTGGCGGAAGTCACCGGTGTCACCCTCGAATACGGCACGGTTCCGCTTGAGGATATGCTGCTCGCCGTGCGCGCCGACAACTGGCTCCATGTCCACGGCGATCTCGCGGATACCAAGGGCAAGGAGATCAAGTCGCAGATCCGCGCCGCCTTCTATCAGGACAAGGACGACTGGAAGAAGATGGTGTTCGACCGCGCGACCGACGTCGCCGAACGGGCGATGAAGGGCCTCACTCAGTCCTGATCGCGGCGAGCCCGGCGGGCGTCGGTCCGCCGGTCGCCCAATCCAGCAGCTCGACAGTGTGCACGATCGGCACGTCGAGGACGCCGGCAAGCTGTTGCAGGCAGCCGATATTGCCGGTCGCGACCAGGTCGGGTGCCACCTTCGCGATATTGCCCGCCTTGCGGTCGCGGAGCTGGGCCGAGAGCTCGGGCTGCAGCAGGTTGTAGGTGCCGGCCGAACCGCAGCAGAGATGGCCTTCGGGAATTTCGACCAGGTCGAAGCCCGCGGCTTTCAACAGCGCCCGCGGCTGCTCGGTGATCTTCTGACCATGCTGCATCGAGCAGGCGGAATGATAGGCGACGCGGAGCCGCTTTCCTGACGCCGATATGCCGCCGATCTCCGCCAGATATTCGGTGATGTCGCGGGTCCTGGCGCTGATCTCCGCCGCCGCATCTTTCAGATCCGGCTCGGTGCGCAGCATATAGCCGTAATCCTTCACCGTGGTGCCGCAGCCGGAGGCTGTGACCAGCACGGCATCGACCCGATCGCGTTGCCAGGCGACGATATTGGCGCGCGCCATGCGATGCGATTGCCCGTCGAATCCCATGTGATGGCCGAGCGCGCCGCAACAACCCGCACCGGCCGAGACCACAACCTCGATGCCGAGCCGGTTCAGGAGGCGGATCGCCGCCGCATTGGTCTCCGGCCGCAACACCGGCTGCACGCATCCGGCGAGCAGCGCGACCCGGCCACGGCGCTTGCCTTCCGCCGGGAAGACTTGCGGCCGGTCGGTCGGCGCGGGACCCTTCGGAAAGCCAGGCACCAGATGCAAGGCTCGGCCGAGCTTGCCAGGCAGCCAATGCGCGCCACCCAGAGCCTTCGCCAAGGCGGCGCCGATCATCGTCAGGCGGAACAAGCCGGTCCGCGGCATGACAAAAGCGAGGATGCGCCGCAGCCAGCGCTCATCGGCAGGACGTTGGTAGGTTTCGGCGATATGCGCACGCGCATGATCGACCAGATGCATGTAATGCACACCAGACGGGCATGTGGTCATGCAGTTCAGGCAGGAGAGGCAGCGGTCGATATGCTTCGCCTCGGTGGCCCCGGCCGCCCGCCCCTGCTCCAGCATCTCTTTGATGAGATAGATGCGGCCGCGCGGGCTGTCGAGCTCGTCGCCGAGCAGCACATAGGTCGGGCAGGTCGCGGTGCAAAAGCCGCAATGGACACAGGTGCGGAGAATCTTCTCCGCTTCCGCGACGTTGGGATCGGCAAGCTGCGCCAGGCTGAAATTCGTCTGCATGCCTAGACGCCCTCGAACATCCGGCCGGGATTGAGGATGCGCTCGGGATCGAAGGAACGCTTTACGTCTTCGGTCAGCGCCCTCGACCCATCCGCCTCGAAGACTTGTGCCTTGCGCCGCTCCGACTCCGGCGCACGGACCAGAGTTGCGTGGCCGCCGCAACGCTGAAAGGTACGCCGCACCTTCTCGGCATTGGCGCCGCCGTCCGCCGGGAGCGAAAGCCATATCAGGCCCCCGCCCCAGTCCAGCAGGAAGTTGGCACCCGGGAGATCAATGGCGACGCTGGCGGCAACGCCAGCGCCATGGGTCGGCGGGACCGAGATCCGCCAGAGAATCGTATCGATGTCGAAGAAGGTCGAAAGGTCGCGAATCTCGCGCCAGAGCGTGACCGAGTTGGCACTGTGCAGCTCCTCGGTCTCGCCGCCGAAGTCGCGGCGCAGGGCCGCGCAGTGATGCGCGACCACCGGGCCCGAGCCTTCGACGCGCAAAGCGGTGACGCTGCCCTGTGCGCCGACATAGTCGCAGGTCGATGCTTCCGCCAGGACCTTCGGCAGGAAGGCGGCGGCCGAGATGTCGTAGGGTCCGGTGAGCGCCTTGGTCATCGCGGCATTGGCTGCCGCGGCGTCGAGCCCATAGAGCAGGACGGTGCGGGTCTTCTCCGGTCGCGGCAGCACCTTCACGGTGACTTCGTCCATCACGGCGAGCGTGCCGAAAGAGCCGGCCAGAAGCTTCGGCAAATCATAGCCGGTGACGTTCTTCACCACCGGACCGCCGCCCTTGAAGATCTCGCCGCGGCCGTTGACTGCGGTGAAGCCGAGGAAGTGATCGCGTGCCGCGCCGGCCTTGAAGCGCCGCGGGCCGGAGAGATTGGTCGCAAGGATGCCGCCGAGCGTGCCGGTGCGGTTGGTGCCGGCATCGTCGCCCGGATAGAGCTTGCCGTAATCCGGCGGCTCGAAAGCGAGATGCTGGTTCTTCGCTTCCAAGGCGGCGGCGATCTCGTCCATATGCGTCCCGGCGCGGGCGACCAGCACCAGTTCCTCCGGATGATACGCGACGATACCGGACATGGCGGCGGTCGTGAGCTGCCGGACCGCATCGACCGGCCGGCCGAAGCCGCGCTTGCTGGCGGCGCCGAGGATTTCCAGCGGTGCCTTGTCGGCGATTGCCGACCGCACGCAATCGGCGGCCTCTTCGAGCGAGGCTGGGCTCAGGAGTTCCATGATCAGAACCGGGGCAATTCGGGATGGGGCAACGCACCGCCGCGCACATGCATGCGCCCGAGTTCGGCGCAGCGATGCAAGGTCGGAAAGACCTTGCCGGGATTGAGCAACAGGTCGGGATCGAAGGCGCATTTCAAGCGCTGCTGCTGGGCGAGATCGAGCTCGGAGAACATCTCCGGCATGAGGTCGCGCTTCTCGACTCCGACGCCGTGCTCGCCGGTCAGCACACCGCCGACTTCGACGCAGAGCCGCAGGATGTCCGAACCGAAATGCTCGGCCTTCTCCAACTCGCCCGGTTTGTTGGCATCGTAGAGGATAAGCGGGTGCAGATTGCCGTCGCCGGCATGGAAGACGTTGGCGACGCGCAGCCCATAGTGCTGCGACAGCTCGCCCATCCGCTTCAGCACATCCGGCAAGCGCCGGCGCGGGATCGTGCCATCCATGCAGTAATAGTCGGGCGAGATGCGGCCGACTGCGGGGAATGCCGCCTTGCGGCCGGCCCAGATCCGCAAGCGCTCCGCCTCGCTTTCGCTGACCCTGAGGCTGGAGGCGCCGTTCGCTTGCACGATCCCGATCACCTGATTCAGCAGGTGATCGCATTCGATGCCGGGTCCATCGAGCTCGACGATCAGCAGGGCTTCGGCATCGAGCGGATAGTCGGCATGCACGAAATCTTCGGCGGCGTGGATCGCCGGCCTGTCCATCATCTCCATGCCGGCAGGAATGATCCCGGCCCCGATCACCGCTGCAACCGCCGCCCCGGCCTGTTCGCTGCTCGGAAAGCCTGCGACCAGCGCGCGCGCCGTCTCCGGTCGCTTCAGGAGCCGCACGGTCACTTCGGTGACGACGCCGAGCAGGCCCTCAGAGCCGGTCATGATGCCCATAAGATCGTAGCCGGCGGCGTCGAGATGCTTGCCGCCGAAACGCACCACCTCGCCGTTGATCAGCACCACTTCGAGACCCAGCAGGTTGTTGGTGGTGAGGCCGTATTTCAGGCAATGCACGCCGCCGGAGTTCTCCGCAACATTGCCGCCGATCGTGCAGGCGATCTGGCTCGAAGGATCCGGCGCGTAATAGAAGCCCGACGCCGCGACCGCGTTGCTGATCGCGAGATTCGGCACGCCGGGCTGGACGACGGCGCAGCGATTCTCGAGATCGATCTCCAGAATCTTGTTGAGCTTACCCAAGCCCAGCACGACACCATCGGCCAGCGGCAGGGCGCCGCCGGAAAGCGAGGTGCCGGCGCCGCGGGGCACGACCTTCAACCGGTTCGCGGCGCAGAACTTGAGCACCGCGGCGACCTCTGCGGTCGTCCGCGGCAGTGTCACCAGGAGCGGCGCCTGGCGGTATGCCGTCAAGCCATCGGACTCATAGGCCTTGAGCGCGATCGGATCGGCGATCACCGATTCCGGCGGCAGCAATTCGGCGAGCGCCGCGGCGAGGCGTGCCTTGTCGGCGATGGTGTTCTGGTCGGGGGCAGGCATCAGCATGGCGGCACTATTGCCGAAACCCGCGCAAAACAAAACCGCGCGCGGCAGAGCCGCGCGCGGTTTGCTTGGAAAGCTTTGGCCGGGCTGTTAGCCCTGGCGAGCCTTGAAACGCGGGTTGGTCTTGTTGATCACATAGACCCGGCCGCGGCGGCGGACGATGCGGCAATCCTTGTGCCGCGTCTTAGCCGACTTCAGCGAGTGAATGACCTTCATGGCCGGTATCCTTCAATTCGAAAGGCGGGCGGAACATAGTGAGGCGGATGGCGCCTGTCAACCCCAGCCATCGCAGGCTAACCCATTGATCCGTCAAGAGGACTTTGTGCTGCCCATCTTGATCGCGTAGTAGCGGCGGAGCTGCAGGGCGCCGGAATCGAGGGCTGCCAGCCGTTTGGTCCAGAGCGTGACCTCGGCAACCAGCTCGTCGGGATAAGCCCGGGCAGGGCCGGAAGCCGAGGAATCCTGGGTGAAATTCACCCAGGCCTCGATGACGCTGGTCCGGTAGCCGGCCGTCAGGTCCTCATCGACCCGCACGTCGAACTTCAGCGCCTTCATTTTCGCGAGATACTCGTCGCCCAACCAGAAATGACCCGCCTCGCCGCCCCGGGTGGTGAAGTCGGCGAGGCGCGGATCGTCGGCCTTGGTGCCCGGCGCGCGAACAAAATCGGTGAGCGCAATCTGGCCCCGGGCCTTCAGTGCCCGTTCGAAGGTCCCGAGCAGCTTCTCCTTCTCCGGCACGGTGTAGAGGGCCTCGCTCGAGTAAATACAATCGTATGTCGCGGCCTTAGGCTGGAAGTCCTGCGGAGTGCAGGGTTTGATATCAGCCTTCTTGGCGCCCTTCTTGACCGAGAGTTCCTGACCGCCCGCGGCCATGATGGGGTCGGGCTCGAAACCGTTGACCCAGACGCCGAACTCCTCGCTGACCGCACGGGTGCCGCCGCCCAGTCCGGCGCCGAAGTCCATCACCGTCATGCTGGGATCGAGCGCGAACGGTTTCACCAGGGTGAGGATCGCGGCCGCACCGCCGGGCCCGGTCAGGCTCTCGCCCCAGATATACTGCGCGATCTTGATATAGGGCTGCTCCAGCGGCGGGATCGGCGCCGGCGGCTCTTCGACGGCAACGGGCGCCAGGACCGGCTCGGCCGCCACAGGTTCCGGCGCATTCAGGTCATAGCCTTCCCACCACGCCTTGAAGCGCGCTTTGAAGGATGGCTTTGTAATTGGCGGTGCGCTGGATTCCAGGGCCGCCCCCATCTGCCGACCTGCCGGACTGGTTATCAAGATCCGTGAATATACGGATGTCTTCGTTAACGAAAACTTCTATTGTTCGGCCTGCCGCATCCTCGGATGTGGCGTCCTGCAGTATCCCGCAAAGACCCGTCATGACCACTGATTGCGATTTCCTGGTGATCGGCGCCGGCGTTTCCGGGGCCGCGGCAGCCTGGGAGCTGGCTGCTTTCGGCTCGACCATTCTCTTGGAGATGGAAGACCAGCCCGGCTATCACAGTTCCGGCCGCTCGGCAGCGCTCTATACGCCAAACTACGGTCCGGCTGTGGTGCGCCAGATCTGCCAGGCCGCGGGTACCTTCTTCAACGCGCCGCCGCCGGGCTTTGCCGAACATCCGCTCCTGACCCCCCGCGGCGCGCTCACCCTCGGCATCGACGATCCCGAAGACGCGATCGACGCGCTGCTGAAGGACGCACCGCCGCAGCACCCGATCGAAGAGATCTCACTCCAGCAGGCGATCGCGCTTTGTCCGCTGATTCGGCCGGGCGTATTCCGCCGCGCGATCTACGAGCCCGGCGTCATGGACATGGATGCGGCTGCCATCCATCAAGGCTATCTGAAAGGCTTCAAGGCGCGCGGCGGCAAGCTCGCGCTGAGCGCCGCCGTGACCGCCTTGGAGCGCAAGTCCGGGGCATGGACCGCAGTCACCGCAACCGAGCGGTTCCGCGCGCCGGTCGTGGTCAATGCCGCGGGAGCCTGGTCCGATCGCGTCGGCGCCCTCGCCGGCCTGCCGCGGATCGGCCTGCAGCCTTGCCTGCGCACGGTGATCCTGGTCGAGGCCCCGCCGGAGTTCTGCGGCCCGCGCCAGCCGGTCGGCGAAGTCATCGAGACTTGGCATTACTTCAAGCCGGAAGCCGGCCGCATCCTCGCCTCGCCCGGCGACGAGACTCCGGTCGACCCGATGGACGCCTATCCCGACGATATGGTGATGGCCGAGCTCGCCGATTATCTGGAACGCCACACGCTGCTGAAGGTCGAGCGAATCCAGCGGAGCTGGGCGGGCCTCAGGTCCTTCGTCGCCGACCACTGTCCGGTGGTCGGCTTCGATCCCAAGGCGGAAGGCTTCTTCTGGCTTGCCGGCCAGGGTGGCTACGGCATCATGATGTCGCCCGTGCTTGGCCGAGCGACCGCTTCCCTGATCGAATCCGGCCAGCTGCCCGACGATCTCAAGGAGCGGGGCGTCACCCCGGCGGATCTGGCGCCCGGCCGGGCCGCTCTGCGCGAACCGGCGGTCAGCGCTTCCACATAAACCACCGGTAAACCATTGGCGATTAATCTGCTTGGCGGGTTTGGGCGCCCATGGCACGATGCCGGCCAACGGCATCGGGGCCGCGACTCAGTCGCGGAAAGTGCCGCATTTTGTGCATCGAGAAGCTGCACGTTCAGGGGTTGGGTTGATGTCCGAAGATGAGAACAGTGCGGCCGCCGAAGACCGCCGTCACGATCCGCGGTTCGTCGTCAACCTGCCGGCGCATGTCACCATCCGCGGCGAGCGGGTGTTGTGCAAGCTAATCGATATATCTCTTCATGGCGCGCTGGTCGAGACGGCCGGCCCCGTTCATGTCGGCGACAAGGTTTCGCTGGACCTGCCGAATATCGGACCGACGATCGCGACGGTCCTGCGCATCACCCCCACCCATATGGCAATGGTCTTCCCGGGCGCGGTGGTGATCTCGTCGCTGATCCCCAAGGGCTGAATCCGAACGATCGGATTTCAGCGCGCGTCGTTCGGCATCGCCCGGATCATCTCGGCCACTTCGAACTCGCTGAATTCCTGGCTCTCGGGCAGCTCCAGATGGAGCGAGCCGGCCTGCCGATTGACCACGATCACCTCGCGCTTCTCGAGATAGGGCTGCGGCAGCATGGTCAAGCGGCTGCCGATCTCGAGTCCGCCGGTCGCGGGCGGCAGCACGCAGGCGCCGCGCCGCGAGACGTTGTAGTAATGGGTCACGGCAACGGTGCGGCGCTGCTCAGCGTCGTCGAACACGAGAATCGTCGCGCCGTCGAATTTGAATCGCGGATCGCGCCTCTGTTCCGCTGCGTCTTGCTGACCGCTGTCCATGCCCGCCCGTTGCGCCGGCCGCGCGAAACCCTGCACCCTGTCTGCAGTGCGGGGCCGGTCTCATTCCCATGCAATGCCTTCTCTTATAGGCGCGGCCGCATGAGTCGGCAATCGAAGTTCCTATTGCCGCCCGCGGGCGAGTGACGCTAACGTTCGACATCGAATCCGGGGGGACACGTATGACGGATTTCGAACTCTCCGATGTGCTGCTCATCGAAGACACGCCCTCGATGGCGCGGGTCTATCTGGAATACCTGAAACGTGGACCGTTCCGCGCCCGGCATTGCATGACCGGGCAAGAAGCGCTGGCCGACATCGCCCAGAATCCGACCGACGCCGTGCTGCTCGACCTGCGGCTGCCCGACATGGACGGGCTCGACGTCTTGAAGCAGATCCGCGCCCGGGAATTTCCCGTCGCCGTGGTCGTCATCACCGCCGACGGCTCCTTGAACCGTGCGGTCGAGGCGATGCGCGAGGGAGCCCTGGATTTTCTGGTGAAGCCATTCAACGCCGATCGGCTGTTGATCACCCTCGGCAACGTGCTCGAGCGCCAGCGCCTCAACTCCATGGTCGAGAGCCTGAGCGGTCATGCCGGCGAGAATGGCGGTGCGCCGCAGATCCTGCCGCTCCATGTCACCGAGCGGAACGCGATCGAGCAGGCGATTCGCGCCTGCGACGGCAATGTCGTCCGCGCCGCGGCCCTGCTGGAGATCAGCGCCTCCACGATCTACCGCAAGCTCGCCCATTGGCATGACGTGCCCAATGGGGAAGCGGCGCTGACCGAGATGCACGCCTAGGCGTCGATCGTCCGGAGCAGCCGGTCCAGCGCGGCGAGATCGGCATCCACCTCCGCCTCCAGAACCGAGAGCTGCGCTTCCGCTTCGGCACCTTGATGCGCGTCGGCGGCCTTCTCGATCAGCGCCGCAAGCGCCGCGAGCGCGACCAGCCCGAAGCTGCTGGTCGCATGCTTCAACGAATGGGCCTGGCGGCCGAGCTCGCGCCAATCCGCATCGGCCAGCAGAGTCCGCAAGGCGACGACAGCGCCGCGGGTCTCGTCCTCGAACAACCGGGCGAGGCGCTGGAACGCCGCGCCGCCGACATCCAGCACCATCTGATCGAGCGGGCGCCGGTCGAGCCGCATCCTCAGGATCCCGCCGAAAGCCCGAAATCGAAGGCGACCGCTGCACCGGTCAGCGCGCCCAGGCGCGGCGAGGCCGACATATAAACGAGTTCCGCCACCTCCTCCGCGGTGATGAAGCGCGCCCTATCCTTCTGCGGATACTTGGCGCGGAGATTCTCCAGATAGCCGCCGGCATCGCCGTTGCCGAAGGCGCTGGCCTGATAGTCCAGCATCGGCGTCGCGACGTCGCCGGGGCAGATCGCCACCGCGCGGATACCGCGCGGCGCCAGTTCGACCGCGAGCGCCTTGGTGAGGATCACCACCCCGCCCTTGGAAGCGCAGTAGATCGCAGCACCCGCATTGCCGACCAGCCCGGCATCGGAGGCGATGTTGAGGATGATGCCTTGGCTCTTCTCCAGCTCCGGAATTGCGTAACGGTTGGTGAAGAACACGCCTTTCAGATTGACGTCGATCACCTTGTTCCATTCCGCCTCGGTCGCCTGGTCCGAGGGGCCTTCAGTCCAGATCCCCGCCGCCGCGACCAGCACGTCGAGCCGGCCGAACTTCGCCACGGTCTCGCGCACCATGCGTTCGCAATCGGCGACCTTGGTCACATCGGCGGCGATGCCATGGACGCCGGCGGCGAGGCCTTTGGGATTGAGATCTGAGACTGCAACCTTGGCGCCCGCTTCGAGAAAGCGCGCCGCGATCGCCCGGCCCATGCCGCCGGCGCCGCCGGTGATCAGGACAACGCGGTCATCTTGTCTGTTCGTCAATTTCCTTTGATCTCCTGAATGGTGTTGCCGCCATCGACCACGATGAGCTGGCCGGTGAGATAGCTCGCCGCTTCACCAGCGAGGAAGCAGGCGACGGCGCCGATCTCTTCCGGCCGGCCGGAACGACCCGCCGGCGTATTTCGCCCGGCGCGCACTTCTTTCGCCGACTGCGAGCCGGTGGCGATCCAGCCCGGTGCAATCGCATTCGCCGTGATGCCCTGCGGCGCAAGTTCCAGCGCCAGCGAGCGGGTGTATCCCATCATCGCCGCCTTCGCGGTGCCGTAGGCACCGCCCCGCGGGAAGGTCACCACCGGTCCGCTGACCGAGGAGATGCTCACGATGCGACCGTAGCGCTGCTTCTGCATGATCGGCACCGCGGCGCGCGTGACGAAGAAGCAGGTATCGAGATTGCGCGACAGGGCGGTCCGCCATTCATCGTCTTCAATGTTCTCGACCCGCGAAGCCCGGGTCCGTTTGCCGGTCTGCACCATGCCGGCGTTGTTGATGAGAATATCCAACCTGCCGAACTGCTTCTTCGCCGCCGCAACCAAGGCCTTCGCCTGCGCGCTGTCGGTGAGATCGGCGATATGCGCGGCCTTCGAAGCTGCAGCACAAGGGAGCTCTTTCAGCCGATCCTGAATGCGCCGGGTGGTCGAGGTGATCACGACCTTGGCGCCGGCTTCGGCCAGCAGCAGCGCCGCCGCGAAGCCGATCCCGTCGGCGGCACCGGCACCGGTCACCAGGGCAACCCGGCCTTGATATCCATTTCCCTTGGTCTTCATTTTCCCATTCCGATGTGGCGGCAATGCTTGATCATGCTTCGCTGACGACAAGCTTACCACCCCCTTGCGAAGCCAATCGCCAATCGCTATGACTCTCGCCCAGCGGATGTCGCTCGCCGGTCTGTTAACGATCGGCCTCTCCTCAGACACCGTCGCGCCGTGCATGCGGTACATAACCAATATGTAGCCTCGGCGCGCTCACTCTCCCCACGCAAGGATTGCGGGCTCGTCGCGGGAGAGGTGCGTTCAAATGCAACAGAGTGAAGCCGCGCGCAGCGTTCCGGGCATCGCCGCCGCGCAGATCGATTCCATGCTGAAGCGCGAGCGGGACCGGTTCCTGCAAGCCAATCCGACCTCGGCGAAGCTCGCCGAGCAGGCTAAGCCTTATTGGCACAACGGCGTGCCGATGCATTGGATGCTCGACTGGTCGACGCCCTTCCCGCTCTTCGCCAGGCACGCCAAGGGCGCCACGCTGACCGATGTCGACGACCATTCTTATGACGACTTCTGCCTCGGCGACACCGGCTCGATGTTCGGCCATTCGCCGGAGCCAGTGGTGCGCGCGATCCGCGAGCAGTCCGAGCGCGGCCTCACCTACATGCTCTCGACCGAGGACGTGCCGGTGGTCGGGCAATTGCTCTCCGAGATGTTCGGCCTGCCCTTCTGGCAGGTCGCGACCACCGCGACCGATGCCAACCGCTTCGTGATCCGCTGGTGCCGTGCCATCACCGAGCGGCCGAAGGTGCTGATCATGAGCGGCTGCTACCACGGTTCGGTCGACGACACGTTCCTGCGTCTCGACAACGGCAAGCCGGCCAACCGCGCCGGCCTCTTGGGGCAGGTCTACGACCTGACGCAAGGCACGGTCGTGGTCGAGTTCAACGATCTCGAGGCGATCGAGCGGGCGCTGAAAGCGGGCGACGTCGCCTGCATCCTGACCGAGCCCGCCCTCACCAATATCGGCATGGTGCTGCCGCAGGCGGGTTATCTCGACGGCATGGCGGCGCTCGCCAGGAAATACGGCACGCTGCTGGTCATCGATGAGACCCACACGATCTCGACCGGCTATGGCGGCTACACCCGCACCCACAACCTGAAGCCGGATTTCTTCACGCTGGGAAAGCCGGTCGCCGGCGGCATTCCCTGCGCCGTCTTCGGCTTCACCGCCGAGATGGCCGAGCGGATGCGCAAGGCGGAGGCGCAAGCCGGCCCCGGCTATAGCGGCATCGGCACCACCTTGAGCGCCAATGCGCTGCAGCTCCATTGCATGCGCGCCAACCTCTCCGAGGTGATGACGCCGGCCAATTACCAGCACATGCTCGATCTCTCCGCGCGGCTGGCACGCGGCGTCGAAGCGGAGATCACCAAGCGCAACGTGCCCTGGCATGTCTCGAATGTCGGCGCCCGCGCCGAGTTCGTCTGCGCGCCGACGCGGCCGAAGAACGGGGCCGAGGCCAAGGCGGCGATGCGCCCGCATCTCGAACTCGCGGTCCATCTCTATCTCTTGAATCGCGGCGTGCTGATCGCGCCCTTCCACAACATGACCCTGCTCTCTCCGGCCACGACGGCCGCACAGGTCGATCATCTGGTCGAGACCGTCGGCGGCTGCCTGGACGAATTGAAGGGTTGAGGCTGCCCGGGGCAAGCCGGGCATTCGAGCGAACCGCCTCAACCGAACGCAATTCGTCGCCGGAGTCATCGATCATGAACATGCAGCAGAAAGCCACCCCCATCGGAATTGCCAGCCTCGAGGAATGCGACGCGTTCTTCGCCGCGCATCCGGAAATCGAGAACGTCCAGATCTTCTTCGTGAACCAGTCGGGCGTGCCGCGCGGCAAGAATCTCCGCCGCCGCGACGTGCGCGCGATCTTCGAATATGCGCGGATGATTCCCGGCACCATGCTGGCGCTCGACATCAACGGCGAGGATGTCGAGGAAAGCGGCCTTGTGATGAGCGATGGCGATGCCGACCGGCTCGGCAAGCCTGTCGCCGGTACGCTCCAGCCGGCGCGGTGGCTCGGCCCGGATTTCGCGCAGGTGATGCTGTCGATCTATGAATTGGACGGCACGCCCTGCAACGTCGATCCGCGCCATGTCCTTCAAAGCGTCATCGATCGTTTCCGGGAGTTCGACCTCACCCCCGTCATCGCCTGCGAGCTCGAGTTCTACCTGATGGACCGCGCGGCGCCGGGCCAAGGCCCAACCTCGCCGGTCACCGGCCATCGGAGCAAGCACGTCCAGGCCTATGGCCTGCGCGAGCTCGACGACTTCCAGCCTTTCATGGACGATCTCTATGCCCATGGTGAAGCGGCGGGCCTGCCCTTGGAATCCGCCATCTCCGAAAATGCGCCGAACCAGTTTGAAGTCGGGCTGGTGCATCGCGCCGACGCCCGGCGCGCGACCGACGAAGCGCAGATCTTCAAGCGGCTCGTCAAAGGCACCGCCATGCGCCATGGCCTTGAAGCCACCTTCATGGCGAAGCCGCATAACGGCCTCGCCGGAAGCGGCCAGCATCTTCACGTCAGCCTCAATAGCAAGGATGGCAAGAATGCCTTTGCCAGCGACGACCCGGCCGGCAACGAACTGCTGAAGTTCGCGATCGGCGGCATGAAGGCCCTGTTGAACGATTCCATGGCGATCTTCGCGCCCAATGCGAACTCTTATAAGCGGTTCCAGGCCAATCTCTACGCGCCGGTTGCACCGACCTGGGGCGTCAACAACCGCACGGTCAGCTTCCGCGTGACCGCAGGGCCGGCAAAGTCCCGCCATGTCGAGCACCGGATCTGCGGGGCGGATGCCAACTCCACTCTGGCGGTAGCCGCCCTGCTGGCGGCGATACATCACGGCATCAAGCAACGCATCGATCCCGGCGCGCCGATCGAAGGCGACGGCTACACGCTGGCGGCTGAGCAGGGTTTGAGCCTGCCGCGGCATTGGAACCTGGCGCTCGATAGCTTCGCCGGCTCGGCCGTGATGCGCGACTACCTCGGGGCGCGGTTCCACCAGATGTTCGCCGCGATCAAACGTTCGGAATACGACCGCTACAATTCCCGCGTGACCGAACTCGATTATGAATGGTACCTGCGCAACGCGTGAGCTTCCCCTCCCGCCCGCTCCGCTGTCCGAGCGGCCCATCATGGTAAATTAACGCCATCTTGTGGCCGCACCGGCGCGCGTGGTAGTTTCGTGGCAAATCAACGCCCTAGAGTCGGAGTTGTCCCGGCACGCGTGGCGGTACCATTGAGACAGCGGAGCAGCCTTTGGGTCTCTTCAGAAGCAGAAAACCGGTGCAGGTCAATGTCGGCAGCCGATACCAGGTCGGCGGTTCGCCGCTCATGGTTTGGGAAGTCGCGAACCTGTTCCAGGGCATCGACGGCACACCCTATGCGCATATTTTCTGCGTCGCCGATCCCAGCCGCCGGAAAACCGTGGCGCAGAATGCGCTCGAGGCCGGCAATCAATACGTCCGCATCCCGGACGCGCACGCCCACTAAGACGCCTGCGCCGGCGCTTGGATCTTCGAGCGACGCGCGGCTGCCTGATCGGTAAGAAAAACTCGTCCCATTCCGGATCAACCCGGAGCGGGACGCGCCGTTATATCCAGTGGCTTCTATCGCCACACCACCACGCATCAAGGACCGGATCATGGCGCGCCGCTCGCTGGAGCTTGACGACCGTCTCTATGACTACCTCGTGCAGTTCGGCACGCGGGAGAGCGACCTCTTGAAGGATCTCCGCGCCGAAACCGCGAAGCTGCCGGGCGCCGGCATGCAGATCGGTCCCGAGCAAGGCGCGTTCATGGGATTGCTGATCGAGCTGATCCAAGCCAGGCGCGCGCTGGAGATCGGCACCTTCACCGGCTATTCCAGCCTCTGTATCGCCGGCGCCCTGCCGGCGGACGGCAAGCTGATCTGCTGCGATGTCAGCGAGGAATACACCAAGGTCGCCCGCAACTATTGGCGCCGGGCCGGACTGGAAAGCAAGATCGAGCTGCGCCTCGGACCTGCCCTGGGCACCCTCGATGCATTCATCGAGGCTGATGTCGAGCCGTTCGACTTCGCCTTCATCGATGCCGACAAGACCAACTACAGCAACTACTATGACCGCGCCCTGAAACTGGTGCGGCCGGGCGGATTGATCGCCATCGACAATGTGCTCTGGGGCGGCGATGTCGCCGATCCGGAGAAGAACGACGAAGACACGCAGGCGATCCGCGCGCTGAATGAGCACGTGCGCAATGACGAACGCGTCACCCTCGCCCTGGCGCCGATCGGCGACGGACTGACGCTGGCACGGAAGCGCTGATGCCAGAGTCTCGCCGCGGGGATAATCTCGTCCGCATACTCTTTGATGATTGGGGCCGGTTCCTCGGCTAAGCTGATGCCATGTCCCTCATGGCCTCGTCGGTCATCGAATATCCGGAGCTGATTTCTCCCATCCTCAGGGAAGGCTACGGTTATTGGCGGAGCAAGCGCGGGGAGCGCTCATTCCCGGCCCGCGCCGATTTCGACCCGCTGATGGAGATCCCGAAGCTCGCCCGCAATATGATGCTGCTCGACGTCGAGCAGGAGCCGCTCGATTTCCGCTATCGGCTGATCGGTGACAAGCTCCGCGAGCATATGGGCGCGAACTGGGTCGGCCGGCGCTGGTCGGAGATCGAGCAGCAGCGCGCGCCGAACCCGATCTGGCTGCATCACCAATGGGTGGTGGAGAACCGCGCGCCCCGCTTCATCCGCCCGAACTACGTCGGCCCCCACCGCCATTTCATGTTCATCGAATCCGCCGTGCTGCCGCTCGGGAGCACGGACGATCGCGTCGAGATGCTGATGCTGTTCGTGGACTTCCTGTCGAAGGTCGGGCGGTAGGCTACACCCGGTCCCTAATCAGCGCCGTGGTCGAGCAGTGGATGCCGCCGCCGTTGAGGTGCATGGCACTATAGGGGACGACTTTCCATTCGATGCCCTTCTTGGCGAACTGATCGAGGATACGATTGGAGGCGCCTTCCGGAATCAGCAGCTTCCTGGGTGCGACTGCCAGCGAGTTGTTGATCCAGGGCTCGTCGGAGGGTTCGAGCGCGATGGTGTCGACCTTGAGGCGCTTCAGCTCTTCCAGGAAGGCGTAAGAGAGTCGTTCGGGGTTGATCAGCGCGAGGCCGCGATCGATCATCAGGAAGCCGACGTCGATATGGATGTCGTAGCCGACCAGGTCGGTGACGATGAGCTCGACGCCCTGGCGCTTCAGCACCTCCCCGACCTGTGCCGCACCCTCGCGATTGACGCGCACACCGCAGCCGATAACCGCGGTCTTGTCATCGATCCAGGCGAAGCTGCCGCCCTCCATCAGCGCCGAACCGGAAAGCGTACGCAGGATCGGGATGCCGAGCCGGGCCAGGGTTCGCGTCACCGCAAGTTCCTCGCCGCGGCGGATGCGAGCACCCATCCGGCAGACGATCGCACCACCCTTCACCATGATCAGGGGGTCGCGGGCATAGCAGGCCTTCAAGCGTTTGCCATGGTCGCCCTCGATCTCGAACACCTCTACGCCTTCGGCCCGGAGTGCGGCGGTCAGCCCGTCATGCTGCGCCTGCATCTCGGCCAAGGGCGGCACGCGGTCGCTCTGGAAATACCAGCCCTCGTCGACGTCGCCGAAGGAGCCGATTTCCGGGATCCGCTTCTTGGGATCGACGACCTTCAACTCGTCGCCCGGCCGGTGCACCAGCACGGCCCGCATCCGACCCACATCATTGTCGATGCCCCAGGCGCGGCCCCAGTATTTCTCGAGCTCGTCGGGCTCTTCAAAGGCCGGTGTCGCGCCGGCCGCGAACATCTTGACCGTCTGGTTGTAGATCCAGCCTGCGGAAGTCTCGGTCGTGTTGGTCATGCCCTGCCCCAATGAAGGTCAAGCCGCGAGCTTAACGCGGCGGCGCAGTTTGCGCGACCGGATCAATGCCGGTAAGCTCGGCGAACCATTTGGGGGAACCGAAATGAGCTGGGATTTCCTGATCACCTCGCTGATCATCGTCGCCTCGCCGGGAACCGGCGTCCTCTATACCCTGGCGGCCGGGCTTTCGCGTGGCTCGAAGGCGAGCGTGGTCGCGGCCTTCGGCTGCACCCTCGGCATCGTGCCGCATATGGCCGCCGCCATCCTCGGCCTCGCCGCCCTGCTCCATACCAGCGCCGTGGCGTTCCACACTTTCAAGTATCTCGGCGTCGCCTACCTGCTCTATATGGCCTGGATGACCTTGAAGGAGCACGGCACGCTGAAGGTCGAGCCCGATACCAGCGGCCGCTCGGCCTTGCAGGTCACGATCCACGCGATCCTGATCAACATTCTCAACCCCAAGCTCTCGATCTTCTTCTTCGCCTTCCTGCCGCAGTTCGTCCATACCAACGAGCCGCATCCCCTTGGCCGCATGCTGGAGCTTTCGGGGGTGTTCATGGTGCTGACCTTCGTGGTCTTCGTCGGCTACGGTTTGTTCGCAGCCTCGATCCGGCGCCATGTGATCACGCGGCCAAGCATCCTGACCTGGATGCGCCGCGCCTTCGCCGGAGCCTTCGTGGCCTTGGGCGCGAAGCTCGCGGTCGCGGATCGTTAGACCGGGCGGGCCATCACCCACATGCCGATCTCGCGGAGATCGGTGGCGAAGGGGATCTCGCCCACGACCTCAAACCCTTGCCGGGCATAGAAGGCGCCCGCCGCGGCGTTCGACTTCAGTACGTCGAGCCAGAGCAGCCGATCGCCCCGCTTCCCCACACGATCGACGATAGCCGCCATCGCCGCCGCACCATGGCCCTGTCCGGTCCAGTCGGCGAGGAAATAGATCTTCTGCAATTCGGTGCCGGATCGCGGCGGCGGGACCGGCAGCGGCCGGTCCCAATTGAGCTTGGCGAAACCGATCGGCGCGCCGTCAAGCTCGGCGATCAGCCAGAGCGAAAGATCGGACCGCGCCAAACTCTGGGTGAGTGCGGGAGCGCTGTATTCCGCCGCGATATAGGCATCCATCCGCTCCGGCGACCAGATCGCCGCGAAATGGCTGCGATAGGTGGCTTCGCCGAGCTGCGCGAGAACCGGCACGTCGGCCGGTTCCGCTTGCCGCAGGGTCAGCACGCGGACCTCACTGCGCCGGCTGCGCCTGATACTCGACCCGGTCGCCTTCCTTGATGCCGAGGGCATTGGCGGTGCCGCCCTTCACCTCAAGCACCGCCTGCACCGCCGCGCCTGAATCGATCGGGGTTTCGTCGAGCGGCACCGCGTTGTGCGCGATATGGGCGACGCTGCCATCCGCTTTCAGGAACAGCATGTCGAGCGGGATCAGCGTGTTCTTCATCCAGAACGAGACCGGCTGCTCGCCGGGATAGAGGAACAGCATGCCGGCATTGGGTGCGAGCGCCTCGCGGAACATCAGGCCCTTCGCCCGCGCCTCCGGCGTGGCGACGATTTCGACCTCGAACTTATAGGCGCTTCCGCCAGCATGGATGACCAGTGGCTCGGCCGCCGCGACGCCGGCACCGAAACAGAGGGCTGCGACGAGCCCCATCAAAAACCGAGACAATTGCGTACTCACAGATAATCTTTCGTACCGTCCCGATGATAGGTGAGTGCCAGCGCGATGCAATGCCGGAGCGCCGTCTTCGGCAGCGGCCGGCGCGCATCCAGCAGAATGCTACGGTTGCCGCCGAAGGTCAGCTCATCGCGATAAAGCTGACGGAAGGTCGAAACCAGCGTGGTCTGGCAATGCACATAGAGCGCATAGCGTTCGCCATCGTCGCCGGCCTTTGGCTTCACCCGATCGATCCGGATCGTGCTGCCGCTGCGCGTTTCCGCCGTGAGATAGCTCGGCTGGCCCCATTTCAGGGTCTCGGTCAGCGCGCCGACACCGGGTGTGTTCGCCGCCGTCTCCAGGATGAGCCGCCGCAACTCCAGGAGTCTCGCCTTGGTCGGCGCCGGATAGCCGGCGAAGACCGCCGCGACCGCCGGATCGGCGATCCCGTCATTCCCCGCTCGCTTCCGCCTTGCCTGAACTTGAACCATGGTGCCCATTAAGCCGCAGGCACTTGAGAAAGATCAACTCACCTCGGCGTGCCCGCCATGCGCCGTTCCTATTCCGACCAGCTCTGCCTTGACTTGGGCAAGATCGCCCGGAAAGGTGGGCGTCCAACCAGCGAGGACCTGCTCCCATGGACATGACGGGTGAACATTCGATCAAGGCGCCGCGGCAGGCGGTCTGGGCCGCGCTCAACGATCCCGACGTCCTGAAGCAGTCGATCCCCGGTTGCGAGTCGCTGACCAAGACCTCCGACAGCGGATTCGAGGCGCAGGTCACCGCCAAGGTGGGCCCGGTCAAGGCCAAGTTCAGCGGCAAGGTTGCTCTGAGCGACCTCGATCCGCCGAACGGCTACACCATCTCCGGCGAGGGCGCCGGCGGCGCCGCAGGCTTCGCCAAGGGCGGCGCCAAGGTGCGGCTCGAAGACGCACCGGGCGGCGCCACCCTGCTTAAGTATGAGGTGCATGCGCAAATCGGCGGCAAGCTGGCGCAGATCGGCTCGCGCCTGGTCGATGGCGCGGCGCGCAAGATGGCCGACGAGTTCTTCACCACGTTCACGTCCGTGGTCGAGGCACAGTCGGGCGCGGTGACGCCGGCGGCGGCCGAACCCGGCGCAGAGGCGCTGATGGCGCCCGCGGCCGTTCCCCCGGTCGAAGACACGAAGTCCGGATCGAAGGGCCTGCCGCCGGTGGTCTGGATCGGCGGCTTGATCGTCGTTGCCGCGATCATCGTCTGGCTGGTCACGCGATAGCAGGGCGCCGCATCAAACCGTCATTGGTTCGGCCCGACCGCCGCCTTGACCGCCGTTTCGGAACACGCTCATACTTGACGCCTGCCAACAAGACCGGGTGAACCGGCGAGGGGCGGAACGGCGATTGGCGCCGCCGCATCATTAGGGAGGTTTTCAATATGCCCACCGTATCGATGACGGTGAACGGTAAGACCGTCACCGGTGAGGTCGAGGGCCGCACGCTGCTCGTCCATTTCCTGCGTGAGAAGCTCCACCTGACCGGAACCCATGTGGGCTGCGACACCGCCCAGTGCGGCGCCTGCACCGTGCATCTCAACGGCAAGGCGATCAAATCCTGCAATATCCTGGCGCTCCAGGCGCAGGGCGCGCAGGTGACGACGATCGAGGGCCTGGCGCAGAACGGCACGCTGCATCCCATGCAAGAGGCGTTTCGCGACAATCACGGCCTGCAATGCGGCTTCTGCACGCCGGGCATGGTGATGGCCGCGGTCTCGCTCGCCACCGACAACCCGAACTTGAGCGAAGACCAGATTCGGCATGGGCTCGACGGCAACATCTGTCGCTGCACGGGCTATCACAACATCGTCAAGGCCGTGAAGGCCGGCGCCCAAGCCATGGGAGGGAAGTGATATGCCCGAAGGAACAGGAATTGGCGCGAGCGTCAAGCGCAAGGAAGACTTCCGCTTTCTGACCGGCCGCGGCACCTATACCGACGACATCAACCGCCCGGGCCAGACCTACGCCTACATCCTGCGCTCGCCGCACGCGGCCGCGGATATCGTGAAGATCGATACGGCCGCCGCCGCGAAGGCGCCCGGCGTGGTCGCGATCCTGACCGGCGCCGATTACGACAAGGGCGGCCTGCCCTGCGGCTGGCAGATCCACAGCAAGGACGGCTCGCCGATGGCCGAGCCGCCGCATTTCCCCTTGTGCAAAGACAAGGTGCGACATGTCGGCGACCAGGTGGCGCTGGTCATCGGCGAAACCTATGCCCAGGCGCGCGATGCGGCCGAACTGATCGACGTCACGTATAAAGAGACCAAGCCGATCATTTCCCTGGCCGATGCCGACAAGCCAGGGCAGCCGCAAGTCTGGCCGGATGCCAAGAACAACACGTGCTTCGACTGGCATATTGGCGACAAGGCCGCGGTCGATGCCGCCTTCGCCAAGGCCGCGCATGTCACCAAGATCGACATCGTCAACCAGCGCCTCATCCCCAATGCCATGGAACCGCGGGCGGCGATCGGCGACTTCGACCGGGCGACCGGCGAGTTCACGCTCTACACCACCAGCCAGAACCCGCACGTCATCCGCCTGCTGATGGGCGCATTCGTGCTGCAGATCCCGGAAGCGAAGCTCCGGGTCGTGGCGCCGGATGTCGGCGGCGGCTTTGGTTCCAAGATCTTCCATTACGCGGAAGAAGCCCTGGTCACCTGGGCCGCCGGCAAGGTCGAGCGGCCGGTCAAGTGGAACTCCGACCGCAGCGAAGCCTTCCTGACCGACGCCCATGGCCGCGATCAGATCAACCATGCCGAACTCGCGATGGACAAGGACGGCAAGTTCCTCGCCTTGCGCGTCGCGACCAAGGCCAATATGGGCGCCTATCTTTCGACCTTCGCACCCTGCGTGCCGACCTATCTCTCGGCCACCCTGCTGGCGGGCGTCTATTCGACGCCGGCAATCTATGGTGAGGTGAAGGCGATCTTCACCAACACCGCGGTGGTCGACGCCTATCGCGGCGCCGGCCGGCCGGAAACCACCTATCTGCTGGAACGCCTGGTGGAGAAAGCGGCGCGCGAGACCGGCATCGACCGGGTGGAAATCCGCCGCAAGAACTTCATCCCGAAGGATGCCTTCCCCTACCAGACGCCGGTTGCCCTGCAATATGACAGCGGCGATTACTTCTCGACCCTCGACATGGCGTTGAAGACGGCGGACTGGGCCGGCTTCGAGAAACGCAAGGCCGAGGCGAAGGCGCGCGGCAAGCTCCGTGGCATCGGGATCTCCACCTATCTCGAGGCCTGCGGCATCGCCCCTTCGGCGGTGGTCGGCAGTCTCGGCGCCCGCGCCGGCCTCTATGAGACCGGCCAGATCCGCGTGCATCCCACCGGATCCGTGACGGTCTTCACCGGCACCCACAGCCACGGCCAGGGGCACGAAACCACCTTCGCCCAGCTGGTCTCCGACGGGCTCGGCATTCCGATCGAGAACGTCGAGGTCTCCCACGGCGACACCAACAAGATCCCGTTCGGCATGGGCACCTATGGCTCGCGCTCGCTCGCGGTCGGCGGTTCGGCCATCGTCAAGGCGATGGACAAGATCATCACCAAGTCGAAGCGCATCGCCGCCCATCTGATGGAAGCCTCGGTCGCCGACGTCGAGTTCAAGAACGGCGTTTTCACCGTGGTCGGAACCGACAAATCGGTGCCGTTCGGCACGGTGGCCTTGACCGCCTATGTGCCGCACAACTACCCGATCACCGAGCTCGAGCCCGGTCTCGAAGAGACCGCATTCTACGATCCCTTGAACTTCACTTTCCCGGGCGGTTGCCACATCTGCGAGGTGGAGATCGATCCCGACACCGGCACCGTCCAGGTGGTGAACTTCACCGCCGTCGATGACATCGGCCGGGTGATCAACCCGATGATCGCCGAAGGCCAGATCCATGGCGGCGTTGCCCAGGGCATCGGCCAAGCCCTGCTCGAAGCCGCGGCTTACGACGAGGAGAGCGGCCAGCTCCTGACCGGCTCCTACATGGACTACTGCATGCCGCGGGCCGACGACATCCCGAGCATCAATGTCGGCAACCATGTGACCCTCTGCACCCACAATCCGCTGGGTGCCAAGGGTGTTGGCGAGGTCGGCGCCATCGGCTCGCCGCCGGCGGTGATCAACGCCGTGCTCGACGCGCTGCTGCCCTTGGGCGTGCAGGACATCAGCATGCCGGCGACCCCGCACAAGGTCTGGCAGGCGATCCAACAAGCTAAAAAAGCCGCGGAATAAGGGAGGGGAACATGCATAACTTCGATTATCACCGTCCCGCCTCGGTCGCCGACGCCACCAAGGCACTCGGCGCCGCGTCCGACGGCAAGCTGCTGGCGGGCGGGCAGAGCCTGCTGCCGACCATGCGCCAGCGTCTGGCCGCGCCCTCCGATGTCGTCGATCTCGGTGGCATCGCCGAGTTGAAGGGCATCAAGGTCGAGGGCGAGGGCATCACCATCGGTGCCACCACCACGCATGCCGAAGTCGCGGCCTCGGCCGACGTAAAGAAGACGATCCCGGCGCTCGCCGTCTTGGCCGGCGGCATCGGCGATCGCCAGGTCCGCCATCGCGGCACCATCGGCGGTTCGCTCGCCAACAATGATCCCGCCGCCGACTATCCAGCGGCGGCATTGGGACTTAGCGCCACGATCCGCACCAACAAGCGCGAGATCAAGGCCGATGACTACTTCAAGGGCCTGTTCGACACGGCGCTTGAAGAAGGTGAGATCATCACCGCCATCCACTTCCCGAAACCGGAGAAAGCCGGCTACGTGAAGTTCAACCAGCCGGCCTCGCGCTTCTGCCTGGTCGGCGTCTTCGTGGCGAAGACCAAGGGCGGCGTCCGCGTCGCGGTCACCGGCGCCGGTCCCGGCGTCTTCCGCTCGAAAGAGCTGGAAACGGCGCTGGGCGGCAATTTCTCCGCCGATGCCGCGAAAGGCGTGAAGGTCAGTGCCGACGGGCTCAACGGCGATCTCCACGGCTCGCCGGAATACCGCGCGGCCCTGATCCCGACCCTCGCGTCGAGGGCGGTCGCCAGCGCCAGCTAAGAAGAACGTCTGGGAGGAAGAGGAGCCGCCGGGCCACAGCACCCGGCGGCTCTTTCGTTCAGGCGATCGCCGACGCGTGCAGCACTGAGACCGCGGTCCGATACGCGAACGTGTTTCTGTCCGGGTCAGGTCCGGGTTGGCCGGTGCGGCAACGCGAAGTCGCGAAGCAGACGGGTTTCCGGACGGTTCATCGAAAAACACAAGCAGTTCAAGGCTTCCGGCGGAAATCCGGACGGGCTGAAAAGGTCTTTCGTCTGCGTCCCGTCTGCGATGCAGTGCAGCATCCGACACCCGGACCGGATGGCGAAGGCCGAGCCCTGCGTTTTTGGATCTGCTCCCTGGATTGCTCTGCAAATGACGCAAAGAAACTTTTGTTGTTCGGGTCCTGTCCGGGTTGCGGCGCCGTCAGGCAAGGTCGGGCAGGCCTCATCCCGACATTCGGGCGGCTGAAACAGCGATGCGCGGCCGTGTTTCGCTACAGGCTCACAATGTCAAACAACATGCCGATCATACCACAATCGCCAAAGCTTGTCCGCCGCGGGGCATGAGGCGCGATTCCGAAGATTTTTCAGGGCGCGTCACGCACCAACCGGGATCATCGAGTGGGAGGCTCCGCAGCGACGGCTAAGACCTCGGCGCCTCGGCGAGAATCTTTTCGTAGAATACGCTGGTCGCGATCGCCTTCGCCGGCATCGCCGCGTAAGGCCCGAACGCGGCACATTTGCGATAGCCTTCGCGTTCGTAGAACCGCATCGCCGCATGCTGCCGATCGCCGGTCTCGATGCGGACCACCGCGATGCCGGCCGCGCGCGCCTCCGCTTCCAGGCGCTGCAGCAACGCCTTGGCGACGCCCTGGCCGCGCATGTCGGGCCTGGCATACATGCGTTTCAGCTCGGCATAGCCGTCGTAGAAGCCGATGCCACCACAGGCGACGGCCTTCCCCGCCACACGCGCCAGGAAGAAGCGGACGTTGGGTTGAAACAGCTGCTCTATCGACAGCGCATGCTTCTGCTCCGGCGCATAGCCGACGTCGAGGGCCTGGTTCAATTCCGCGAGCAGAGCCGCGATCTCCGCCGTCGCCGCCTCTGCACGTTCGAGAACAAGATCGCTCATTTGTTGGTCTTGTTCGACTTCCGGTCCTCGAGCGGTGCGGTATCCTCGCCCTCGAACAGGTTGCGGATGAAGCCAGGCGCCAAGGCCGACCAACCATTGACGTCGATCTTGGGCTCGCTCAGATCGCCGGAGATCGAGTAGGTCGCCGAGAACAGACCCTCGCCCTTTCCGCCCTGCAGCCATTCACCGATGATCGGAATATTGCCGAGAATGCTGTTGAAAGCGTAGGCCGGCACCAGCGCGCCTTTGAGATCGATCGTATTGGCGTCCATGTCGATCGAGCCCTTTGAGGTCAAACCGATCGAGGGACCGGCGGTGCGAAAATCGGTCACGTCGACCTTACCACGGGTCTTGTTGAACTTGGCGCTGGCGCCGGCGAACAGGAAGCCTTCACCGGTGAGCGAGTCGACCAGCCCGGTCAACGTGGCGACCGACAGGAAGCGCACGGCGAAGGGCGTGTGCAGCAGGCGGAACGAGGTCATCTTCATCTGGCCTTTCATCGGCCGGTGCGGCTCGTCGTCCTTCACCTTGCCGGAGATCGACAGCTTGCCGCCCTTGATCGAATCATAGATGCCGAGCGTCTTGAAGGCACCGCCCCCGTCGTCGGTCTCCACCTTCAGGCGATGCTCTCCCGGATCGTCCGGGGCGTAGGAGAAGACGATCGGCGCACCGCTCGGAAGCGTGCCGTTGAAATAGATCTTGTCCCACCAGATCGGATCGTGCTGGAGGTCGAAGGTGACGTTGGTGAGCTCGTCGCCTTCGGAAAGCCGGACCTTCGCGAGCTGGCCGGCGATCGAATAGGCCTTCTGCGGCTTCAACTCATCGGCATCGAGCTGCGCGGGCGTTACCGGCTTGTCGCGCTCCGCCATCCAGGGCTCGACATCCATCACGCCGCCGCCGACCGAGACACTGGTCGCGTTGTTGGAGAAATCGGCCACCAGGTCGGTGATGGCGCTCTTGCCCAAGTTCGCTTTCTTGAGCGAAAGCTTGCCGATGCTCTTGCCGTCCGGCGAGAAAGCGGCTGCGCCGGCGATCGAAAATCCCTCGCCGTCGATCGAGAGGTCGGTGATGTCGATCGGCTGATCGCCCTTGAGATTGAGTTTCAGGGTGCCTTGCGCCGGCGTGCCGGCAGGCTTGCTCCACTTCAGAAAATCCAGCGCCAGCACCGCATCCTTGAGGCCGAAATTCGCCTCCAGCAAACCGTGCCCGTCATCCCGCCGGGTGAACTTGAGATCGACGTCGCTCGGACCCTCGACCCAAGGGCGGAAGTCGTAGCCCACCAACGCGCGGCTGCCCGTCGAGGTGCGGCCCTTGGCCCGGAAGGTCTCGCGCACGTCGACCTTGTCGCCGAACTGCTGCGACCAGTTGATGTCGAGATCGGCGCCTGCATACTTCACCGGCCCGCTTACCATCATGCCGTTCTGGTCCAGCTTCAGGTCGAGCGTTCCGTCGGTCACGTCCTGGCCGAAGCGAATCCGCTTCATCGCCACGTGCTGGACCTGGGCATCGACCTTGATCTTCACCCGGTCGAAGCCGAGAGACTTCTCCGCCGGGAAGTCGAAATCGAGCGCCGCCTGCGCGTCTCCCCCCGCCTCCTCCGGCTTCAGGCCGAGCTTCTTCGCATAGCCGAGCCGCGGGTGATCGAGCAGCTTCAGGGCATCGCTCAAAGAGGACGCCACGTCGCCGCCGACCTTGATGAACTGATCCTCGACGTCGAGACCGGTGATGTGGAGATAGCCCTTCTGGATCTTGATATCGCCGACATGGCCGCCGGTGATGTCGGCGTCGAAGGAATCGGCGTCGAAGGTCGCGGTCGCGGTTCCATCGGTGATCGGCGGCATCGGCCTCAGGTAATGGACCGTGAGGCCGCTGGTTTTCATCTCGCCTTTCAACTGCTCGAGCTTGGCCGCATCGCCGGTCGGTCCGGGGAGGCGAAGGGCCAGGTCCGCCTTCACCTCTTCCACCATGCCTTCGGGGATATTCGGCACCAGCCAGTCCCGGGTGTTTGCCGCAGCACCGTCGGGCCAGTAACGGTCCATCCAGCTCGCCGGATAGTTCTGCGCCTTCAGCGACATCCGCAGCTGTGGCTGTCCGCCGTCGGCTGCCGCACCGGTCATGACGCCATCGACATCGCCGCTGACCTCGATCACCGGCCCGCCGATATCGAGGGCGAGCTTGTCGAGGTGGAGAATATCCCTGTTGAAATCGATCCGGCCGGTCGCCTGCATCAGCTTGAGCAACAGCGGTTCCTTGAGGCGGCCGGGCAGGTTGACCGTCCCGTTCGCAGTGTTGACCTGAAAATCGATCGCGTCGGGAACGCCGCCGATCGGGCCTTTGGCGCTCATTCGCCCGCTCAGGATCACCGCAGAGTTGGAGAGCTCGGCAAGCTTCGGCTCGATCAGCCCGAGTGCGGCGAGATCGAGTCCCTGGAACGCCGCGTCGGCCGAAACGGTGTGCGTGGCGGGATCGATGTTCACGGTCGCCGTGGCGAGCGCCGGCTGACCGAACTGCGGCAGGTCGGCGGTCAGATGCCCACCGAGCGTCGAACCGTCGCCGCGTGCGATCTCGAAATTGACGTGATGCGCTTCCCAGACTATGCCCGCAGTGCGGTCGTCGATCGCAATCTTGCCATCGACGATCGAGATCGCGCGCAGGTAGCCCGCACGCTTGTCGGGATCGCTGTCGTCCAGCAGCTCTTCGATCACTTCGCCGGGGCTCGGCCCGGCGGCCGAAGCGTTGGCGCCCTGCTGCTCAAGCTTCTGCAGCCCGAACATCAGCACGCCGTCGGCCCGTCGCCGCAGCACGAGATCGGGCGAAAGCACCTCGACTTTCGACGGCGCCACCAGCCCGCGCAGCATGGCCCGTGCGCTCAGGGTGAAGGAGACTTCCGGCAGCACGGCGAGATCCTGGTCGCGGCGGTCCTTCACATGCAGGTTGATGGCGCGGAGATCGAGCCCGCGCGGCCAGCCGGCCCAGGTGAGCACGGTGTCCTCGATCTCGACCTTGAAGTTGCGCTGCGCCTCGGCGACCGACTGCTCCACGTAGGGTGCCAGGAAGGCCATATGGATCGGGCCTTCGTAGATCAGGCGCCAGGCCAGGAAGCCGACCAGCAGCGCGATCCCGGCCAGCAGCGCGCCCAGGACCTCCAACGCGATCTTTGTGGTGCGGCGGATCAAAGGCCTGACCCTTGACCCGTCACCGGAGGTCCATCAGTCTCGGCGCCAATCGCAACCCGGACCGATCGCCGCTTCATGCCGACCCTTTTGAGCCTGCTCAACGACCGGCCGCTGCCGGAACCGGGCGACCCGAGCCAGGCCGAGCTCCATCTCTCGCAATGCGGGGAGTCCGAGCTCTCGGAGATTGCCGGGGATGCCACAGGGCTTCGCTTGCTGAAATCGGTGTTCGGCAACAGCCCCTTCCTCGCCCGATGCCTGCTCAAGGACCCGGTTTTTGCGCGGCAGCTTGCTTTTTCGGATCCCGAGTCGCTGTTTAGCACATTGATTCAGGAACTGCACCCCAAGGGGTTGAACGATCTGGACGAATCCCTGCTGATGCAGCGGCTCCGGATCGCCCGGCGCCGGGCCGCCCTGCTGATCGCGCTCTGCGATATCGGCGGCATCTGGACGCTCGAACGCCTGACCGGTGCGCTCTCGCGCTTCGCCGACACCGCCGTCCGTGCCGCGGTTTCACATTTGCTTTACCGTTGCGCAACGAGCGGCGAGCTCGCGTTGCCGGACCTGCAGAATCCAGAGCGCGACAGCGGCTTCTTCGTGCTCGCCCTCGGCAAATTGGGCGCCTATGAGCTCAACTATTCGAGCGATATCGACCTGATCCTGCTCTATGACCCGGCCAAGGCCCGCTATACCGGCCGGCGCAGCGCCCAGGAATGCTTCGTGAAGCTCGCGCGCAACCTCGTCCGCATCCTCCAGGACGCGACGCCGGACGGCTATGTCTGCCGTGTCGACCTGCGCCTGCGGCCCGACCCCGCCTCGACGCCGCTGGTCATGTCGGCGCTCGCCGCCGAGACCTATTACGAAGGCATGGGCCAGAACTGGGAGCGCGCCGCCATGATCAAGGCGCGGGTTTCCGCCGGCGACGAAGCGACCGGGCGCCAGTTCCTGCTGCAGCTTCGCCCCTTCGTCTGGCGCAAGCATCTCGACTTCTATGCGATCCAGGACATCCATTCGATCAAACGCCAGATCCATGCGGTGAAGGGGTTCCGCAACGTTGCGGTCTCGGGGCACAACATCAAGGTCGGCCGTGGCGGTATCCGCGAGATCGAGTTCTTCGCCCAGACCCAGCAGCTGATCTGGGGCGGGCGCAATCCCGACTTGCGCACCCGCGCGACCCTCGACACGCTGGAAGGCCTGGTCGCCTTCGGCCGCACCAAGCGCGAGGTCGCCGACGATCTCGGCGCCGCCTATCGGTATCTCCGCCATGTCGAGCACCGGCTGCAGATGATCGAGGATCAGCAGACACAGACGCTGCCGCAGGCCGGGCCGGCGCTCGACGTCCTCGCGAAGTTCTGCGGCCACTAGGACACCAACGATTTCGAGCTCACCTTGCTCGAGCACATGGCGAAAGTCGAAGATCACTACGCCGAATTGTTCGAGGAAGCGCCCGATCTCGGCGGCCCGAGCAACCTGGTCTTCACCGGCACCGAGGACGATCCCGGCACGGTGCAATCTTTGCAGCAGATGGGCTTTCCCGACGGCAGCCTGGTCTCCGCCTTCGTGCGCGACTGGCATCGCGGCCGCTACCGCGCCACCCGCAGCGCCCGGGCCCGCGAGCTCCTGACCGAATTGATGCCGCGCCTGCTCCAGGCCCTCGCCGGCACCGCCGATCCCGACCTCGCGATCCGCCGCTTCGACACTTTCCTGCAGGCCTTGCCGGCCGGCGTGCAGATCTTCTCCCTGCTCTATTCCAATCCCGGCCTGCTCGATCTCGTCGCCGAGATCATGGGTTCCGCGCCGCTGCTCGCCGATCGGCTCAGCCGCCGACCGGCTCTGCTGGAGAGCGTGCTCACGGCCGGCTTCTTCGAGCCGGTGCCGCAGCGCCAGGCGTTGAACGAGGATATCGAGCACCAGCTGGAACAGGCGCTCGACTTCGAGGAGGCGCTCGACGCCGTGCGGCGCTGGGCCAAGGACCGGCAGTTCCAGATCGGCGTCCGGCTGCTGCGCGGCACCGCCGACGGCGAGGAGGCCGGATCCGCCTTGAGCGACATCGCCGACATCGCCTTGAGCCAGCTCTATCCACGCGCCATCGCCGAGTTCGAGAAGCAGCACGGCAAGCTGCCCGGCCGCGGCATGGCGCTGGTCGCTTTGGGCAAGCTCGGCAGCCGCGAGATGACGGCCACCTCCGACCTCGATCTCATCTTCATCTACGACATCCCCGAAGGGGTCCAGCATTGGGACACGATGCTCTCCGACGGGCCGAAGCCGCTGGCGCCGATCACCTATTATGCGCGCCTGGCGCAACGCTTCATCAACGCCATCTCCGCCATGACCGGCGAAGGCGGTCTCTTCGAGGTCGACATGCGCCTGCGCCCCAGCGGTGCTTCAGGCCCGATCGCCAGCGGCCTCCAGCCCTTCGAGAAGTACCAGACCGCGGAAGCCTGGACCTGGGAGCACATGGCCCTGACCCGCGCGCGCGTGATCTGTGGCGATTCCGACCTCATGGCCGACTGCGAGGCGGTGTTCAAGCGGATCCTGACCGCGCCGCGCGATGCCGCGAAACTCGCCGCCGACATTCTCGACATGCGCCGCCGGATGGAGCAGCAGCATCGCAGCGACAATCTCTGGGAGCTGAAGCATCTGCGCGGCGGCCAGGTCGATCTCGATTTCATCGCCCAGTTCCTGGCGCTCCGCCATGCGCATGAGCATCCGGAGATCCTGGCGCGCGACAGCGGCCAGGTGCTGGAACGCGCCCGCGACCTCAGGCTGCTGGACGACAGGACCGCGGACCAGCTGATCGCGATCGGCCGCCTCTGGCGCCAGCTGCAGCAGATGATCCGCCTGCTGGTCGGCGCCAAGGTCGATGAGGCCAAGCTGCGTGAGCCCACCCAGCGCCATCTCGCACTAAGCGCCGGTGCCGACGATTTCAAGGCGCTGAAGGAGCTGATCAGGAAACGCGCCGCCGCGGTGCATGCGGCGTATCATGCGATCATCGGACCCGAAGAAAGAGGAGCTACCCCATGACACTCGAGATCGGCGACAAGGCCCCCGCCTTCACCCTGGCGACGGACGGCGGGGGCAAGATCACCTCGGCCTCGCTCAAGGGCAAGAACGTCGTGCTCTATTTCTACCCGAAGGACGACACGCCCGGCTGCACCACGGAGGCCTGCGGGTTCCGCGACGAGCAGCCGAAGTTCAAGAAGATGGACGCGGTCGTGCTCGGCGTCTCGCGGGACTCGGTCGCGAGCCACGACAAGTTCAAGAAGAAATACGACCTCAATTTCCAGCTCGGGGCCGACGAGAGCGGCAAGGTGACCGAGGATTACGGCGTCTGGGTCGAGAAGAGCATGTACGGCAAGAAGTACATGGGCATCGAGCGCGCGACCTACCTGATCGACGGCAAGGGCGTCATCCGCGGGATTTGGCGCAAGGTGAAGGTCGACGGCCATGTCGACGAGGTGCTGAAGGCGGTGAAGGCGCTGGACTAGGCTAGAGCCCGAGCGCCTTCTCCATCAACGCCATTGCCCGCGCACCGTCGCGCGCGGTTGGTGCCGCTGTCTTCTGCCCTCGTGCCGCGGCAACGAAATCCGCCAGCAGGGCGTAATAACCCTTGTGGTCTTCGTTCGCCGCAGCCGTCAGGTTCGGCTCCCAGACCAGCGTGTCCTCTACCTTCAGCAAAGTCGCAGCCGGGTCGGCGAACTTGAACGGCGGGGCGCGGAAGTAGCGCACTTCATGCACGTTGCGCACCTCGACGCGGCGGTGATCGCCCATCACCTGCCACCATTCCATCGGCGTGCCGCGCGACTGATGGGTGCCGACGACCAGGGTGCCAATGCCGCCCGAGGCGAAGCGGAAGTCGACGTGCAGCAGCAGCTTGCCGGGCGACAGCTCATGGCGCCGCGCGCTCACCGCCTTCACGTCGCCCATGAGGTGCGGCAGCAGGTCGAAATAATGCACGCAGTGATGCAGGTAGAATCCGGTGTAGTCCGGATTGCCGGCGAAATAGGTCGGTGCCGTCATGTATTCGCCGAGGAACGAGACCGGTTGCCCGAACTCCGCGTCGGCAATGACATTGGCCGCGATCCTGTTGGCGGTCGCATAGCGCTTCATGAATCCGACGACGACCGGCACGCCGGCCTTTTCCGCGGCATCGGCGAGCTTCTCCGCCTCCTTGGCGGTCGGCGCCGGCGGTTTCTCGATGAAGACCGGCCGCTTGCGCGCGACCGCCGCCAGCCCGATCTCTGCATGGGCCGCAGGCCCTGCGGCGACGGCAACGGCGTCGAGATCCGGCCGCGCCAGCAGCGCGTGCCAATCCTGCAGCCGGTCGGCTTCCGCGACGCCGAAGCGTTCGCCGCTCGCATGCAGCCGCCCGGCGTCGATATCGCAGAGCGCCTGCAGCTTCACATCGAAGCGGGTGATCTGCGGCAGCAGCATTTCATTCGCATGGGTGCCGCAGCCGATCCAGCCGAGACGCAGCTTGCTCATGCCGCGCTCCCTGCGAAAGCGAGTGCCGCGCGCAGATAGTCGACGCTGGCCTTCAACTGCCCATCCTCGTCCTTCTGCGGCGCCCGCCATTGTGCCAGCGGCACGCCCGGCCGTTCGTCGTCGCGGCGGAACGGCTCCAGGGTGATCGGTCCGGTATAGCCGACGGCAACGAGGGCGCGCGCCACCGAAGGCCAGTCGATATGGCCCGAGCCGACGAAGCCGCGGTGATTCTCGTTGGCCTGAAAATGGAACATGCGCGGCCCCGCGCGCCGGATCGCCTCCGGGATCGACGGATCCTCCATGTTCATGTGGAAGGTGTCGAGCATGACGCCGATCGCCGGCGAACCCGCCGCCTCCACCAGCGCCAGCGCATGTCCCGTGGTGTTGGCGATGTCGGTCTCGAAGCGGTTCAAGGGCTCGATCGCAAGGCGCACGCCCGCCTCTGCTGCGGTCTTGCCCGCATGTTTCAAACCGGCGACCACGCGGTCGATGCGTCGCGCGCGCTCGTCCTCGCCGACCGGTGCCGGCGCACGCCCGGCGAAGACCATCGGCGCGCCGTAGAGCGGTCCACCGACCAGCCCGGATCCCAGTCCCACGGCGACCCGCACGCATTCATCGAGATAATCCATGCCCGCCTGATGCGCCACGGGATCGCCGCCGGCGAGGTCGCGCTTGTTGTTGACCCGCGCGGCCAGGACCACGCCGAGCCCGTTGTCCTTGAGGGCGGCACGCGTCTCCTTGAGATCGAGCTCGCCGGGTTCCGGCACCAGCAGCTCGATGAAATCGCAGCCGGCCCGCTTGATGCGCGGGAACAAGGCGAAATGCTCGCGGCCGAACGGCCGGGCATAGAACATGGAGATGATGCCGATGGGATTCTGGATGGAATTGCTCTGGGTCATGCCTTCACTGCTCCGGTCGTGAGCCCGCTCACGAGCCGACGTTGGACGATGAGAAAGAGGATGGTGACGGGGATCGCGATCAAGGTACCGCCCGCGGTTAGCAATCCCCACTGCACGGTGAACTCGCCGATGAAATGCTGGAGCGCCACGGTGACGGTCCGCACGTTGTCGCCGCTCAGCATCATGGCGAAGAGGTACTCGTTCCAGGACGTGACGAAGATGTAGATCGCCGTGGTGGCAAGTCCCGGCATCAAGAGCGGCAGCAGCACCAGGCGGATGGTCTGCAGCCGGCTCGCCCCGTCGACGAAGGCGGCGTCGTCGATCTCCTTCGGGATCGAGTTCATGTAGCTGGTCAGCATCCAGATCGCGAAGGGGATGGCGAAGGTGGAATGCCCGGCAATGATGCCGATGAAGGTATCCAGCAGGCCGAGATTCCGCATCAGGACGAAGAGCGGGATGATCAGCAGCACGATCGGGAACATGTTGATGACCAGGAACTGGGTCATCAGGACGCGCCGCCCGGCGAAGCGGAAGCGCGAGAAGGCATAGGCGGCCGGCACGCTGACCGCGAGGCCCACGACGACCGCGCCGAGCGCCACGATCAGGCTGTTCAGCAGGTTGGCGGCGAAGCTGGTATGGGCCAGGAGATCGCCGTAGTGCCGGAACGTGACGGCGCTCGGCCAGTAGCGCAGCGGAAACTGCGTGATGTCGGCATCGGGCTTGATCGAGGTCAGCATCATCCAGAGGTAAGGCCCGATCGCGAAAGCGATGATCAGCAGGATCGGGATCTCGACCTGAAGGATGCGGACGGTGCGGGAGCGGCGATCGACGGCCATCTCTAAAGCTCCCGCGCCGCACGCCGCACATAGGCGTAGATCACCAGCAGGAGCAGCGCCGTCATGATCAGCGCCAGCGCCGCGGCGTAGCCGAACTCCATGCCGCTGTACGCCTTCAGGAAGGCGTAGAGCGGCACGGTGTAGGTCGTGTAGCCGGGACCGCCGCCGGTCATCACCAGGATGACGTCGAGGGAGTTCGCGACCCAGATCGTCCTGAGCAGCAAGGCGGTCGCGATCACCTCGGCGATCGAAGGCAGCGTCACCTTGGTCAAGCGCTGGAACGCGTTGGCGCCGTCGATCTCCGCCGCTTCCAGGAGCTCGACCGGCACGGTCTGCAGGCCCGCGAGGATCATGACCGCAAAGAATGGAAAGCCTTGCCAGACCAGCGCGAGAATGACGGCGCCGAGCGTCGTATCGGCGCGCGCCAGCCAGGCGATCGGCGCCTCGATCAGCCCGAGCCGCGAGAGCACGTCGTTGATCACGCCGAGATCGTAGTCGTACATCCAGCTCCACATCAGCGCGGTGATGACGCTGGGCAAGGCCCATGGGATCACAACCAGAGCTCGGGCAAGGCCGCGCCACCAGAAGCTCTGGTTCAAGAGCAGGGCGGTGGCGAGGCCGAGTGCGAATTGCAGGCCCACGACGCAGACGATCCAGATCACTGAGTTCCAGGCCGCGGTCCAGAACACCGGGTCGGTGAAGGCCCGCGTGAAATTGCCGAGCCCGATGAACGGCGCATTGTTGGGCCGGAACAGCACGAAATCGTGCAGCGACATCCAGAAGGTCTGCAGCACCGGATAGACGATGATCCCAAGCTCGATCGCCAGCGCCGGCGCCAGGAAGGCGAACGGCAGCAGATGACGGCGCACAGGAATGGTAACGGATTGCATGGTGTCAGTCATCGCAGCGGCGCGGTTGGGGCCGGTCGGGACCGGCCCCAAGGCCGATTAGCCGTTAAAGTGCTTCTCGATCGCCTGCATCATGTCATCCGGCGAAATCTGCCCCAGCAGCGCCTGCTGCATGTTCGTGGGCCAGACCGTGGCGACGAAATCGGCGGTCTTCGGGGAATCCGGCATCACGCCGGCGATCGGCAGGGAGTCGGTGCTCGCCTTGACGAAGCGCGCCTGGTGGCTGGTGTCCTGCGCGGCACCCGCGGTCGTCACCGGGAGCTGGCCGGAGAGCTTGGTCAGCGCCACATTGTTCTCGGCGGTCGAGAGGAAGCTGATCCAGCGAAACGCCGCCTCTTTCGCTTTGGAGGACGCGAAGATCGCGTTGGACTCATCGCCGTAGAGCGTCCAGCCCTTGCCGTCCGGTCCGCGCGGCACCGGCGCCGCCTGGAGCTTGTCGCCGAGCGCCGTCACCAGATCGTTGGACGAGCCCACATGGTGGATCAGCATGGCAGTGCGCCCCGCCTTGAAGTTGGCAGTGATCTGCTTGAAGCCGTCGGTCGGCGCGGACGGCGGCACCACCTTGTGCTCCGTCGCGAGGCCGACATAGAAGCGGTTCGCCTTCAGCGCGGCTTCCGAGATCATGCCGCCCTTCTGGAAGTTGGCGCCGCCGCCCAGCACGAACGGCCCCCAATTGTCATAGCCGCCGGCGCCGCCGCGCATGCCGAAGCCGGAGACGCCGTCCTTGGTCAAAGCTTTCGCGGCCTTGAGGAACTCATCGAATGTGGCCGGCGCCTTGAGGCCCGCCGCATCGAACAGATCACCGCGGTAATAGAGGTAGAGGACGACATAGTGCAGCGGCAGGTAATACTGATGCCCGTCGCCGGCCTTGTTGAGCGTCCAGATATTGTCCGAGATGTCCTTGCGCCCCTCCCAGGCGGCGACCATCTGGTCCAGCGGCTCCAGCGCCTGCATCTCCATGAGCCGCGCCTGGTTCGAGAGCTTCACCTGCGCACAATCCGGCGCCTGGCCGGCAACGATCGCAGCGAAGAGCCGCGTGTAGTAGTCGTTGCCGCCGCCCCAGGGAATGCTCTCCGCCGCGATCTTGATGTCGGGATTGGCCGCTTCGAACTTCGCAACCAGCTCGGCCGGCGTGTTCTGCGGATTGTCGAAATGATACCACCAGCGCACCGTGGTCTGCGCCGCGAGTGCCGGCCTGGCCAAGGTGCTTGCGAGTGCCGTGGCGCCGGTCAGCTTCAGGAATGTCCTGCGTTCCATTTTGTGTTCCTCCCAGTTGGTTGGTCTTATTTGAGATTGGCCTTCAGAAAGTCTCCCGCCGCCGCGACGCTGCGGCGCGCCGCGGCCAGGCGTGGCGTGTTGCGCAAGAATCCGTGGATGACGCCGGGCACCGTCTCGACTTCGTGCGCGACGCCCGCCCGCTTCAGGCGCTCGGCCATCAAAAGCGTGTCGTCGTGCAGCGGATCGAGCCCGGCCGCCACCAGATAGAGCAGCGGCAGGCCGGCGAGATCGGCATTGAGCGGCGCGGCGCGGATCGGCGCATCGTCGAGATTGCCGCCTAAAAAGTTGCGCCAATACCAGCGCATCCGCTCCGAGGAGAGTCCGAACATCCCGTTGCCCCAGCGCCGGTGACTCTCGGTCTCGAAGATCGGCGCGAAGCAGCCGTAGTAGGAGACGGCGCAGCGCGCCGTCGGTTCTCCGGCATCGCGCAAGGTGAGCAGCGCGCCCAGTGCGAGATTGGCACCGGCGGAATCACCGGCGAGCGCAAAGCGCCGCGGGTCGATTCCATCGCCAAGCACGCCGGCTCTGACCGCTTCGATCGCCGCCAGCACGTCGTCGAGCGGCGCCGGGAACGGATGCTCGGGGGCGAGGCGATAGTCGATGCCGAGCACGGCGGCACCGGAGGCGAGCGCCAGATGACGGATCTCGTTCTCGTGGGAATCGAGCGAGCCGAAGGTCCATCCCCCGCCATGCACGAAGATGACCAGCGGCAGAATGCCTGCGCCCGGCCGATAAAGCCGCGCCCGCAGCGGCGCTTCGACGCCCGGCAGCGTCACATCCTCGATTGAGGCGATCTTCGGCGCCAAGGCGCACCAGGGCTCGCAGGCACGGTCGAACATCGCGCGGGCTTCCGCGATCGGCAGCGCCGCATAGTCGATCGGCCCGGCAACCCGCATCGCCGTGAGGATCGGCGCCATGTCGGGATCGACCACGGCGTTGGTGATGGTTGCGCTCATGATGCGGTGCGCACCGCATCGACATCGACGATCGTGTCGATATGCCCGCCCAGCGCCTGCGCCAGTCCCGCGCCGTCGCGCGCGGCCAGGAGATCGTAGAGCACGTCGTGTCGTGCCGCGGTCTCGGCCAGCGGGCGCCGATGCCGCGGCTCCCAAAGCTTCTGGCGATGCGAATGCAGCATGCAGCGCACCAGGATCTGCTCCAGTGCGAGCAGGCCGGCGAGCCGGAAGACTTCCAGATGAAACTCGGTGTCGAGCTCGATCAGCCGGTATTCGTCGCCGTCCGCGGCCGCCTCGGCCATGCGTCCGCGCAAACGGTCAAGCCGGTCCAGCGCGGCGGCATCGACCGCCTTGGCGGCGCGGGGTGCGGCGCGAATCTCGATTCGTCGACGCAGCGCCAGAATCTCCTCCGCCTCGTCGGGATTGAGCGGCGTCACCACCGTGCCGCGGTGCCCCTTGCGCAGGACCAGCCCGTCTTCCTGGAGGCGCATCAGCGCCTCGCGCACGGGACCCTGGCTGCAGCCGAGATCGGCTGCGAGGCCGAGTTCCGTCAGCACCACGCCGGGCCGTAGCTCGTTCAGCACGATGCGGCGCTTGACCGCTGCGTAGATCGCGTCCTTCGGGCGCATTTTGCCTCCCAGTTCAATTATCAATAATGATATTGATAATTGAACTCAGTCAAGATGCTTTGGCAGTGGCCTTCGAACGGCAGAGCGTCTATCCCCGTCCGGCAATATCAAAGGCTTAGAAAGCCCGACCTTGACCCTGCTGGCCTCAGCCGTCGCCATCCTGGAAACCGCCGCGCCCGAAACCAAGGCCGCGGCGAGCCATCGCGCGGCTGAGGCTTGGCGGGCCGGCGACCTGGCGCCCGGCGACGCCGTCCCGCCGGACCGCCCCGCCCGTCCCGACCGACCGCTGTTGCTGGCGCCCAAAGAGATGCCGAAGCGCAAGGCGGGCGGGAGCATGGCGAAGCGGATCGCCCTGCTCCATGCCCTCGCCCATATCGAATTGAACGCCATCGATCTCGCCTGGGACCTGATCGCCCGCTTCGGCAGCCCGAGGCAGCCGATGGGCGAGATGCCGCGCGCCTTCTTCGACGATTGGGTCAAGGTCGCGGACGAGGAGGCGCTGCATTTCGAACTCCTCGCCGCACGCCTGGAGGAGCTCGGCGCCGCCTACGGCGATCTCCCGGCCCATGACGGGCTGTGGGAGGCGGCAACCGGCACTGCGGGAGACCTGCTCGCGCGTCTCGCGATCGTGCCGCTGGTGCTGGAGGCGCGCGGCCTCGACGTGACGCCGGCGACCGTCGCCGAGATGAACCGCGCCGGCGACGAAGCGACCGCCGCGCTGCTCGAGCGGATCTATCGCGACGAGATCGGCCATGTCGCCGCGGGCATGCGCTGGTTCGAGCATTTCGCCCGCGAAGCCGGCCACGAGCCCGAGGCGCATTGGCAAGCGCTGCTGAAGCGATACTTCCGCGGCGTGCTGAAGCCGCCCTTCAACGACACCGCCCGCGCCGCAGCGGGGATGCCCGCCTCATTCTATCAGCCGCAATAGAAAACCCGGCTGCGAGGGGTCTAATTTCGCAGCCGGGTTCTCTTGGATTGGTCCGGCGCCGCGGGCCGTCTGGGAGAGCGGTCCGCGACGCCGGTCGTCGCGCCTCTTACTGCACGGTCTCCCCGTGCAGCCCGAGGTCGAGACCATCCCTTTCCACATCCTCCGAGACCCGGAGGCCGATCACGAGGTCGATCACTTTCAAGATCACGAAGCTGCCGATGCCCGACCATGCCAGGGTGAGCGCGACACCTTCGATCTGGATGATGAGCTGGCCCATGCCGCCCGCCACACCGCCGATCGCCTCGTTGGCGAGGACGCCGGTAAGCAGTGCGCCGACAATGCCGCCCACGCAATGGACGCCGAAGGCATCGAGCGAGTCATCGTAGCCCAGCATGTGCTTCACCGAAGTCGCGGCGAAGAAGCAGACGACGCCCGCCACGATGCCGATGATCAGCGCAGCACCCGGCGCGACGAAGCCCGAGGCCGGCGTGATCGCGACAAGACCCGCGACCGCGCCCGAGATGATGCCAAGCACCGAGGGCTTCTTTTTGACGGTCCATTCGACCAGCATCCAGGCGAGGCCCGCGGCGGCAGTCGCGATCTGTGTCACAGTCATCGCCATGCCTGCGCGGCCGCCCGAGGTCAGGGCCGAGCCGGCATTGAAGCCGAACCAACCCACCCAGAGCAGGCTGGCGCCGATCACCGCGAAGACCAGATTGTAGGGCGGGAACGCCGTCTTCGGGTAGCCCATGCGCTTGCCGAGAACGAGCGCCGCGACCAAGCCGGCGATGCCAGCGTTGATGTGCACGACCGTGCCGCCGGCGAAGTCGAGGATGCCCGCCTTGAACATCAGCCCGTCCGCCTGCCACATGATATGTGCGATCGGCGAGTAGACCAGGATCGACCAGGCGACCGTGAAGATGCACATGGCGCTGAACTTCATGCGGTCGGCATAGGAGCCGCAGATCAGCGCCGGCGTGATGATCGCGAAGGTCATCTGGAACATCATGAAGACCGATTCCGGAATGGTGCCGGAAGCGGCATCGACGCCCATCCCTGAGAGCAGGAAGCGGTCCATATTGCCGAAATAGGCGCTGCCCGGGCTGAAGGCCAGCGTATAGCCGATGATCATCCAGACCACGGTCACCAGGCAGGTGATTGCAAAGGACTGCATGATCGTCGCGAGGATGTTCATCTTGCGGACCATGCCGCCGTAGAACAGCGCCAGACCCGGAATGGTCATCATCAGGACGATCGCGGTCGAGGTCATCATCCACGCCGTATCGCCGCTGTTGATCGCCGGCGGCGGGGCCGCGGGTGCCGCTGCGGCTTCCGCAGCGGGTGCTGTGGCGTCCTGCGCCATTGCGAGAGCGGGCAGCAGCATCAGCCCGACCCCCAGGGCGGATGCCATGACCCGCTTCAAATCCATGTTGAGACCATACTGTCTCACAGCCCGATTCATGCCGCCCCTCCGTTTCTTTTTGCAGCGCAACAGTAAGAGCAACCCGCGTGCCAACGTGAAAAAGCGAACGAATCCAAGCCGGTTAGCCTTGGCGCTCGGAAAATCTGCACAGCAAACAGGCAGCGCGCGAAGCGGTGCCGATTTTCTAGGCGGCTCCACGACATGCCGATGACGTTCATGGCGCGACACCGCGGCTCCATTCGGTGAGCGGCGGCAGCTGCTCGGCGAAAGCCGCCTTCCGGTGCGGGAAGCCGCCGGCATCGAGCAGGAAGCCGACGATCGCCTCCAGCCCGGTGCCGTCGCGCATATTGGCAAAGACCACCGGCTTCACGCCGCGCATCTTCGCGGCGTCGCGGGCCATCAGATCGAGATCGGCGCCGACATGGGGTGCGAGATCGATCTTGTTGACGACCAGGAGATCGGAGCGGGTGATGCCCGGTCCGCCCTTGCGCGGAATCTTGTCCCCCGCCGAGACGTCGATGACATAGATCGTGAGATCGGCGAGCTCCGGCGAGAAAGTGGCGGAGAGATTGTCGCCGCCGGATTCGACGAAGACGAACTCGAGACCCGGGAAGCGTGCGGCAATCTGGTCGACCGCGGCGAGATTGATCGACGCGTCCTCGCGGATCGCCGTATGCGGGCAGCCGCCGGTCTCGACGCCGAGAATGCGTTCCGGCGGCAGCACGCCGGAACGGGTCAGGAAGGCCGCATCCTCGCTGGTGTAGATGTCGTTGGTGATCGCCGCGATGTCGTAAGCGCCGGCCATGCAGCGGCAGAGCCGCTCGAGCAGGGCGGTCTTGCCGGAACCGACCGGCCCGCCGACACCGACGCGGACCGGAAGCGTGGATAGCTGGGGCGCGATCATGAGCGGAACAGCCTCGTGTATTGGGTTTCGTGGCGCATGCTGCAGACATCGACCATCAGCGCCGCCGAACCGATATCGTCGAACGGCACGAGCTCCAGCGCATCGGCCAGGGACGGCAGCGTCGTCGAGAGACGGGCGAGACAGGCGAGCCCATCGCTCTGTCCGATCGGCATCAACCGCAGCGCCGCGGAAACGAGATTGGCGCAGAAGGCGTGCAGGTAGCTCAGGACGGCGAGACGTGCGTCGATTCCGGCGACCGCCGCCGCGGCACCGAAGCCCGCTGGATAAACGGTGCGCTTCCATTGGCGCAACGGCTCGGCTGCAGCCAATTCCGGCCAGCCGGCGGTGAGCGCTTTCAGGAAGGCCGCACCTTGCGCCGAGGCCTCGAGCGCCAGTTCCGACGTGCCCCGGAGGGCGGCGGCAAACGCCGCGATCTCGTCACAGCGCGCGAACTCCCCTGCGGTGACCGCGCGGTGGACCTCGCGAATGACCAGCGCATCGCTGCGCCCGGCACCGAAGAGCAGGATGCCCTCGATCCAGTTCTGCAGCGCCGCGCGGTCGGGCAGCAGCCCCGCTTCGACGGCGTATTCCAACCCATGCGAATAGGAGTAGCCGCCGACCGGAAAGGCCGGAGAGAGCCAAGCCTGCAACAGCAACAGCCCGGATTCGCCCGCATCGCCGCCGCGCGAATGGGCGTCAATGCGCATGGGGCGGAATCCCGAGCTGCGCATAGGCGCCGCCTTCCGGTGCGAACGGCGCTTCGATCCGGCACACGGCGGCGCCCAGCTGGCGCAGCATGGCTTCCAGCACGGAATCCGCGACGATGCGCAGCCGCAATCCATCGACGATCTCGGCTGGGACGTGCCGGTTGCCGATATGCCAGGCGAGCTTTGCAAGGTGCTGCGCATCTTGCGCCGTGGCTTCGACCAGCGGTTCCGGTCCGGCGACCACGCGAAGGAAGCCGCCCTGATCGAGCTCCAATCCATCGCCGTCGGAGAGGCGCACCGCACGCTGCAGGCTGAGAAGGAAACCCGCACCGCTGTCATCGGTCATCTGGATGCGGCGCTTGCAGCGATCCGCATAGCTCAGCGTCACCGTCCCCGCGACCTCGGTCGCGGGCCAAGCGCCGGCTTTGTGCCATTGCAGTGCCTGGCGCATGGTTATCGGGATCCGGCTGCGCCGCACCGCCGCCCGCATTGCCGGACGGGCGGAACGGAAGAACGACAGCGGCGTAATGAGAGGATGCGCACCACAGAACACCTCCGCCCTCAGAACAGGAAATAGCGCTGCGCCATCGGCAGCACGGTTGCGGGCTCGCAGACCAGCAGCGCACCGTCGGCGCGGACTTCGTAGGTTTCGGGATCGACCTCGATTTGCGGTGTCGCAGCGTTGAGCTTCATGTCGCGCTTCATCACGCTGCGCGTGCCTTTGACGGCGATCAGCTCCCGCTTGAGGTCGAGCTTGTCGCCGATCCCGTCGGCCAGACCCGCGGCACTGACGAAGGTGACGCAGCTCGCCTGCCGCGCCCGGCCGAATCCGGCGAACATCGGCCGGTAGTGCACCGGCTCCGGCGTCGGGATCGAGGCATTGGGATCACCCATCGGCGCCGCGGCGATCATGCCGCATTTCAGGATCATGTCCGGCTTCACGCCGAAGAACATCGGTTTCCAGAGCACCAGGTCCGCGAGCTTGCCGACCTCGATCGAGCCGACGGCATGTGCCATGCCCTGGGCCAGTGCAGGATTGATCGTGTACTTGGCGACGTAGCGCTTCACGCGATTGTTGTCGTTCTCCGCCGTGTCGCCGACCAGCGCGCCGCGCTGCACCTTCATCTTATGTGCGGTCTGCCAGGTGCGGATGATGACTTCGCCGACCCGGCCCATGGCCTGGCTGTCCGAGGACATCATGCTGATGGCGCCGAGATCGTGCAGGATGTCCTCGGCGGCGATGGTCTCGCGGCGGATGCGGCTTTCGGCGAAGGCGACGTCTTCCGGAATCCGCGGATCGAGATGGTGGCAGACCATCAGCATGTCGAGATGCTCGTCGAGCGTGTTGACGGTGAAGGGCCGGGTCGGGTTGGTCGAGGACGGCAGCACGTTGGGCAGGCTGCAGACCTTGATGATGTCCGGTGCATGGCCGCCGCCGGCACCTTCGGTGTGATAGGCGTGGATCACCCGGTTCTTGAACGCGGCGATGGTGCGCTCGACGAAGCCGGATTCGTTGAGGGTGTCGGTGTGGATCGCGACCTGCACATCCATCTCGTCCGCGACCGAGAGGCAGCAATCGATCGCCGCCGGCGTGGTGCCCCAGTCCTCATGCAGCTTCAGCCCGACGACGCCGGCTTTCACCTCCTCGCGCAGAGCGGCCGGCAGCGAGGCATTGCCCTTGCCCAACAGGCCGATATTGACCGGCATGCCTTCGGCGGCCTGCAGCATACGCGCGATGTGCCAGGGCCCGGGCGAGCAGGTGGTGGCGCTGGTGCCTTCGGCCGGACCGGTGCCGCCGCCGATCAAGGTGGTGACGCCGGAATAGAGCGCCTCCCAAGCCTGCTGCGGGCTGATCATGTGGATATGCGAATCCACGCCGCCCGCGGTCATGATGCGGCCTTCGCCCGCGATCACCTCGGTGCCGGGGCCGATGACGATGGTGACGCCGGGTTGCGTGTCGGGATTCCCGGCCTTGCCGATGGCGGCGATCCGGCCGTCCTTCAAGGCGACATCCGCCTTCACGATGCCCCAATAGTCCAGGATCACGACATTGGTGATGACGGTGTCGACCGCGCCTTCGGCACGGCTCCGTTGCGACTGGCCCATGCCGTCGCGGATCACCTTGCCGCCGCCGAATTTCACCTCCTCGCCGTAGATCGCGTAGTCCTTCTCGATCTCGATGATGAGATCGGTATCGGCGAGGCGCACCCGATCGCCGACCGTCGGCCCGTAGGTCAGCGCATAAGTCTGGCGGTCGATCCGATAGGCCATGGCTCAGTCCAATTTACCCGAAATCTTGCCGCCGAAGCCGTGGATGATGCGATCGCCGGCGATCTTCACCAAGGTGACGCTGCGCGACTGGCCCGGCTCGAACCGGACCGCCGAGCCCGCCGGGATATCGAGCCGGAAGCCGCGTGCCGCCGCGCGGTCGAAGTCGAGCGCGTCGTTGGTCTCGAAGAAATGGAAATGGCTGCCGACCTGGATCGGCCGATCGCCCGTGTTGGCGACGGTCAAGCGGATCGTGTCGCGCCCTTCGTTCAGCACCATCTCGCCTTGCAGCACCAGAAGCTCGCCGGGGATCATCGCGGCACCTCGTCAGCGGATCGGATGATGGACGGTGACGAGCTTCACGCCGTCGGGGAAAGTCGCCTCGACCTGGATCTCCTTGATCATCTCCGGAATGCCCTCCATCACCTGGTCGCGTTTCAACACGGTCCCGCCGTCGCGCATGAGATCGGCGACGCTGCGGCCGTCGCGCGCGCCCTCGACCACCATGTCGGCGATAAGCGCGATCGCCTCCGGGTGGTTGAGCTTGCAGCCGCGTTCGAGCCGACGCCGCGCCACCATGGCGGCCATCGCGATCAACAGCTTGTCCTTTTCCCGTTCGGTCAGACGCATCGCTTCACTCTCAGTGCAGCCAGAAGGACGGAAGCCGGGGCGCCAGGCCCTGCGCCGCGTTGCGCAGCGCCATCCAGGCGGCGGCAAAAGACGGACGCAGCAGCAGTGCGTCCTGCGCCAGCCAGCGCGCGACCAGCACGCCGTTGACGAAGCTCGCGGCGCAGCGCACTTCCGCCGGCGCCAGCAGCATCAGGTCGCGTAGAAGCGCCAGCCTCTCATCGGCGCCAGGGCCGGCATGGACCAGCATGGCCGCGGCGCGCATCCCTTTCAGCGCCGCCGGATGTTCGAGCGCTTCCAACAGCATGGCATCGGCGGCGTGAAAGCGATCGGCCCAAATCAGCGTGCCGTTGCGCTTCACCGACCAGGCGTCGTGGACCAGGCCGTGGGTCATGGTTTCGCCGTGGGCGCTGCGGCCGAAGACCAGGATCTCGCCAGCCAGCACCGCGGCATCCTCCGCCAGATCGATGGCGGTTTGACGGCGCATGCGCGCGCCATTGAAGAGGATCGTCTCCTGGGGCAGCCATTCCAGCCAAGCGCCCGCCTCGACGTCGAGTGCGATCTCGATCCGCGTCTCGCCACCGGTCGAGCGGTAGAGCTTCTCGGCAGCCTGGGCGATCGCCATCGCCCTGGTGCCGGCACCCATCCCGACCGCAGTCGACATGCGGTCGCCGCCGGTGAAGCCGCCACAGGTCGCGGTGAGCGCCACCACCGGCAGATCCATGCGGCAGGTTTCGGGAAAGAGCGCGCGCAGAGGTGCTGCCTGGTGCAGGTGCGCAAGCCGTGTCGCGCCTGCAACGCCGCTGCTGTCGAAGGCCAGTTCAAGCGTTCCGTTCATTGCCCCCCGCAGGATTGGAGGAAGCATCGGCCGCCGCGCGGACGCGCAGCAGCCGACACTCTGCTTCAACGGACGGATCCACGCCGCCGCAGCCGCAAGTCTCTCCTGTTCAACCGCCGCCGTTCACCGGCGTGCGATTACCGAATGTAACAGCAAGAAGAGTGCCAGCTGCCGCTCCAGCAGTTTTCAGCAGGATTCCCGGGCATAGTGCGCAATCGATGATGCGATTTTGAGCAGCGCATATGCGCATGCTCAAAATGTAGCCGCTGACACCGCCGCGTGCCGCGCAACTTGATGCGCGCGGATCGCCATCCAGAGTCCGAGGGTTGCGGCGAGGCCCCCGATCAGAAAGACCGGCGGATAGCCTGTGGAATCCGCGAGCAGGCCGACCAACGGACCGGTCGCACCATAGGCAAGATCCTGGAAAGCGGCGAAGGCACCGATCGCCGTCCCGCGGAGCTGCGGCGGCATCTGCTTCACGACTTCGGATCCCATCGACGGGAACACCATCGAGCAACCGAGCCCGGTCAGCAGAGCACCCGCCAGCGCCGCCGACGGCGAGGGCGCCAGCCACAGCAGATACTGGCCGCAAGCCTCGACGATCAACGAGACGATGGCGACCCGCGTGCCGCCGATCCGATCCGGCAGATGGCCGCAAAGGATCCGGACCAGCACGAAGCCCACACCGAAGCAGGTCAGGCCGAGGCCGGCATAGGGCCAGCCTCGGCTCAAGAAATAGAGCGAGAAGAAGGCGCCGAGCCCCGCGAAGCCGACGCCCTGCAGCCCGACCGCGGCCCCGGCCCGCCAGATCCGGCCGATAATGGCGCGAATGGGTTCGCGCTTGCCGGCATGCGGTGCGATCGCCGGCACGCCCCGGATCGCCATCAAGCCGATCAACGGGAGGATGGTGCAGACGCCCATCAATCCGGCGAAGCCAAGGGCATGGAGCAGCCAGAGGCCGAGCGGCCCGCCGGCGGCATAGGCCCCGTACATGCCCATGCCGACCAGCGACAGCACCTTGCCGGACCGGGCCTGGCCCATCAGTCCGATGGACCAGCTGACCATGCCCACCATGGCCAGGCTTTCCCCCAGGCCCAACAGCAAGCGCCCGGCGATCAGCACCGCATACGCCCCCGTCACGGGGAGGGCGGACCAGCTCGAGGCCAGGCAGATCACGCCGGCCATTGCATACAGGATCAAGCCCTGCTGCATGCATCTTTTGCCGCCGATCCGGTCGGATCGCACGCCGGACTGGGCGCGCGTCAGGATCGTGGAGACGAAGGCAATGCCGACCGCGAGGCCGCCGAGTGCATTGCTCATGCCCAGCCCTTGCACGACATGCACCGGCACTGCCGGCAGCGACATCGCGACCGTGAGATAGGAAAGAAACAGGATCGCCGTCAGAATGATCACGCGGCGGGTGGCCGGATCGGGTCGATCGATGGCGGGGGCAGTCATTCAATGAATCCGCATGGAGAGTTCGACATCCTCGCCGAAGGGGATCGAGAGGTAACCGCTGCCGGGCGCGCGCACCTGCGCCAGGTAGTCCGGACAGAAATCGGCGTTGTCCGCGACGATGAAGGTTCCCGGTTTGAGACGGCTTTCGACCAAGGCGAGGATTTCAGGATAGAGCGCCTTCGCGCCGTCGAGCAACAGCACGTCGATCGATTCGGGAAGATCGGTGCGCAAAGTCTGCAGCGCATCGCCTTCGCGAATCTCGACCAGGTCGATCAGACCCGCCTCGGTCAGGTTGCTGCGGGCGCGCGAGACCTTGGACGGCTCGAACTCGGTGGTGATCAGGCGGCCGCCGCCGTTGTCGCGCAACGCGGCGGCGAAATGCAGGGTGGAGATGCCGAACGAGGTGCCGAACTCCACGATTGCACGGGCACCGGTCGCACGGGCCAGCATGTAGAGCAGCGTGCCGGTCTCGCGTGAAACCGGCAGCGGGTAGTCCTTCAGGGCGTCGTAGAGCGCACGGTACTCGGTCTTGCTGCGCATCAAACGATCCCGCTCCTCGCGCGACACGTGCGCGAAGGCAGGATTCGCCATCGGCGAGGCGGCATCGGCCTCGGCGAACAGTCGCCCGAGCAGAGCGCCCAGTTGCGGGCTGGTGAGGGTTGTCATCCGATTCTCCGGTTGCGGGGTGGAGGCGCGTCCTTGCGCCGGGTTAGAAATATGCCTACTCCTGAAGCCCCGCTATTCGCGTTGCCGCCGCTGCCATGCCCGATCGCCAGAAAGCCCAGATTTCCTCGCGAAGACGACCGAAACAGGCCCGCTCCTCGGACCTCGTTTCCGCGGTCCTGGAAGCTGCTGTTCAGGTTTTGGTGAAGGAAGGCGCCAAGCGTTTCACCACCGCACGGGTGGCCGAACGGGCGGGCGTCAGTGTCGGGTCGCTCTATCAGTATTTCCCGAACAAGGCCTCGATCCTGTTTCGCCTGCAAAGCGACGAATGGCGGCAGACCTCGACGCTGATGCGCACGATCCTGGAGAATGCCGAACGCCCGCCGCTGGAACGGCTGCGCGCGCTGGTGCATGCCTTCATCCGCTCTGAATGCGACGAAGCGGCGGTGCGGACGGCGTTGGAAGAGGCTGCCCCGCTCTATCGCGACGCGCCGGAAGCGGCCGAAGCACAGGCCTCCGTCGAGCGCAGCGTCGAAATCTTCATGCGCGCCGCCCTGCCGGACGCGTCCGATGTGACGCGGGCAAAAGCCGGCGCGCTCATCAAGACGACGCTGAGTGCCGCAGGCAAGGCGTTCTCCGACGAACCGCGCAGCGACGCCGAGATCGATATGTATGCCGAGACTCTCGCCGATATGTTCTGCGCCTATCTGAAAAGCCTCTGATCGTCATCTCAGGCTGCAAAGCCCATGACGTCGACGGGCAGTTCCAATCCGCGCAGTTCGTGTTGGCCGAAGGCATCGCAGGAAATCCCGGCGGCCGTCGCGAGAGCGGCCGGCATCAGCATTGCGGTACCGAGCTCCTTGGCGAGGCCCTGCAGGCGTGCGGCGCGATTGACCGGTGTTCCGATGATCGCAAAGGAAAACCGGCCCGGCGAACCGATATTGCCGTGTACGACGTCGCCGATGTCGACTCCGATGCGGGCCCGCAATTGCGGGCTCTCTTTCCTGGCAGGCTGGGCGTTCAAACGATCCAACGCCTCCAATCCCTCGCCGGCGGCCCGGATGGCGGCGGCGCAGACGGCGGATTCACTTTCAGCATGCGGGATCGGGAAGAACATCACCACGGCGTCACCGACATGGCCCGATATCTGCCCACCGGCACGCGTCATCGGCCGGGTGAGCGTCTCGAAGAAAAGATTGAGGTTCTCGATCAGCGACCGCGCATCCAAGGTTTCGGTAAGCGACGTGAAGCCGAACAGGTCGCAATAGAGCACGATCGCGCGAATCTGCTCGACCGCGCCGAGCCCGACGCGTCCGTCCAGCAGCGCCGTCGCGGCATCGCGGCCGAGATAGGTCTGCAGGAGCACGCGCGCGGCGGCGGCATTCAACCGCGCACCCAAGGCCAGGGCGAAGACCGGCGTCACCAGATGCAGCAGATCGATCTCCGCAGGCGCAAATCCTCCGGGGCGTTTCGTGATGAAGAGGCTCATCACGTCGTCGAAGAAGCCGAGCGTCGCATCAGGCGCCAGATGGCTGGCGAAGGCGACAGCATCTGACGCACCCGCTTGCATCGACGGCGCAAACTCGGCACGCGCGGAGTCGAGCCGGCGGAAGGCGGCGCCCTCCGACAGCATGCTCCAGAAGATCGGTTCGGCGTCGATTGCGTGCGCTTCCGCGTTTCCGCGCCACCGGAGCCAGTGCAGGTCGCGTTCGGGATCGACCACATCGCAGGCGATCTCGATCGCCGCGAGATCGAGACCGGCCTCCGCGAGCATCCGTCCCAGCATCACCACCAGATCGGCATCGCTGACACCGTCGAGGGCGGCCTTGACGAGGCTCTGGCTGATTTGGAAGACGAGACTGGTTTGCGACGGTTGCGCCATGCCGGCGCCTTTCTTCGATCCGAGATCACCAGAAGATAGGACGCGCCAAGGAGCTGCGCTATTCGCGTTCCAACCCTGCGATTTTTCAGGCACTGAAACTGATCCGGCACGCGATTGCCGGTACGGTGCGGGATGCGCTGTTCAGATTGCGGCGTGAGGCCTAACCGTCCTTGTCAGCCCCGGGGCCGCCCTGGATCTTTGCGGCGAGAGCCGCCGAGAGGAATAGGTCGATGTCGCCGTTCAGCACGCCCTGGGTATCGCTGGTCTCTACTTCGGTGCGGAGGTCCTTCACCATCTGATAGGGCTGCAGCACGTAGGAACGGAGCTGATGGCCCCAGCCGATATCGGTCTTCTGCGCCTCGATCGCGGCAGAGGCTTCCTCGCGCTTCCTGAGCTCGGCCTCGTACAACCGCGCTTTCAGCATATCCATCGCCATGGCGCGGTTCCGATGCTGCGAGCGGTCGGCCTGGCAGGAAACGACGATGCCGGTCGGGATGTGGGTGATGCGGATCGCGGAATCGGTCTTGTTGATGTGCTGGCCGCCCGCACCGGAAGCGCGGAACGTGTCGACCTTCAGGTCCTTGTCCAGCACCTCGATGTTGATGTCGTCGTCGATCACCGGATAGACCCAGACCGAGGAGAACGAGGTGTGGCGCCGCGCATTGGAATCGAACGGCGAGATCCGCACCAGGCGGTGGATGCCGGATTCCGACTTCAGCCAGCCATAGGCGTTCGGGCCTTTGATCTCAATGGTCGCGGATTTGAGGCCGGCTTCCTCGCCGGCGCTCTCTTCCAGCCACTCGACCTTGTAGCCGTGCTGCTCGGCCCAGCGGACATACATCCGGAGCAGCATCTGCGCCCAGTCCTGGGCCTCGGTGCCGCCGGCACCGGCATGAACTTCGAGATAGCAGTCGTTCATGTCGGCTTCGCCGGACAGAAGCGATTCCAGCTCGCGCTTGGCAGCGCGCTCCTTGAGGTCGGCGAGATTGCGCTGCGCCTCGTCGACCGAGGCATTGTCGCCCTCCGCCTCGCCGAGCTCGGCCAGGGTGACGGCGTCGTCGAGCTCGCGTTCCAATGCGCGGAAAGCGGCGACCGCATCGGAAAGATGCGTGCGCTCGCGCATGATCTTCTGGGCCTTCTCGGGCTTATCCCAGAGCGTGGGATCTTCGGCGAGCGCGTTCAGTTCGTCGAGGCGACGGAGAGCGTTATCCCAGTCAAAGATGCCTCCTCAGCAAGGCGAGCGACGATTTGATCTCGTTCGCTGCCTGCTCGATCTCAGCGCGCATGGCGATATTCCATTCCTAAAGAAAGCGGCCGGAACATGGGGGAATCCGGCCGTCGCGTCAACTTTCTTGCGTCTTGCCTAGTACAGCCCCTGCGACGAATCCGTGGGGGCTGCCGGTGCCGGTTGCGGCGTTGCCGTTGCGGGCGGCGTGCCGCCCAGAGCCGGATCCAGCGGCCGGGTCAGGTCCTCGTTGGACAACGGTGCGGTCGGCGCCACGGGTGGCTGGTTGTCGAGCCCGTCGACCGTGTTCGGCAGCGGCGGCGGCGCACCGTTGACCTCGCCGACCTGGTTCGGTGCGACGTTGCTGTCGGTCGGGGCACCGGCGGGAACGCCGGTCGGCTGCGGTGCCGGTTGCGCGGCGCCGACGCCGGGCGGCGCGACATTGGTCGGATGATAGTCGGCCGGATTTGAACCCTCGCCCGGCGCATAAGCCGGCTGCTGCCAGGTGATCTGGGGCGTCTGGCTCGGCATGTCGAGGATGCTGGTGGAAGTATCCTGCGGCAGCGAATCCGTCGCCTGCTGCTGCACCTGGCTGTCGAGCGGGATGACCGAGCCATAGCCGGCATCCTGGCTGTAGCTGCTGTCGCCTTCGACGATCTGCATCGGCATGCCGTTAGGCTCGGTGCCCGGACGGAAGGCTTCCCAGATGATCTTGCCGGTATCGCCCGGCTGCACGCGCTGGCCGGTCTTGTAGTTGACGCGCACAAGGCGGATGCCGGGCGCGACGCGGAACGGCGTTGCCGGCTTGTCCTTCAAGGCCGCCGTCATGAAGTCGCGGAAGATCGGGGCCGAGAGCGTGCCGCCGGTCGCCTTCTCGCCCAAGGTGCGCGGCTGGTCGAAGCCAATATAGACGCCCGCCGCCAGATCGGGCGAGAAGCCGACGAACCAGACGTCGCGGCCGTCATTGGTGGTGCCGGTCTTGCCGGCCAGCGGCTTGCCGACCTTGCTGACCGCCGAGCCGGTGCCGCGGCGCACGACGCCTTCCATCAGCGAGACCATCTGGTAGGCAACCATCGGATCCAGGACCTGGGGCCGTTCGTCCGGCAATTCCGGCGGCGGCTGACCGTCATAGGCGATGCCGGCACAGCCGTCGCACTTGCGCTGGTCGTGGCGATAGATGGTCCAGCCCTGGCTGTCCTGGACGCGGTCAATGAAGGTCGGCTCGATCTTCTTGCCGCCGTTCACGATCATCGAGTAGGCGGAGACCATCTTGAGAACCGTGGTCTCGCCGGCGCCGATCGACATCGCGAGGGTCTGCTGCATGTTGTCCATGACGCCCAGGCGCCCGGCCATCTCGGCGACCTTCGCCATGCCGATGGTCTGCGCGACGCGGATGGTCATCAGGTTGCGCGAGTTCTCGAGGCCGACGCGGAGCGTCGCCGGACCGAAATATTCCTGCTTGAAGTTCTCCGGCTGCCAGGGCGGCAGGCCGGGGCCCTGGTCGATCACCATCGGCGCGTCGAGGATCACGGTCGAGGGCGTGAAGCCGGATTCCAGGGCCGCCAAGTAGACGATCGGCTTGAACGAGGAACCGGGCTGGCGCATCGCCTGGGTCGCGCGGTTGAACTCGCTCTGCTGATAGTTCCAGCCGCCGCTCATGGCGAGGACGCGGCCGGTATGCGGATCCATCGCCACGAAAGCGCCGGAAACCTCCGGCACCTGGCGCAAGCCATAGGTGCCGGCCGGATAGGCCTTGTCGTCCTTGTCCTTCTCGACGGCTTCGACGGCGACGACATCGCCCGGCTTCAGCACGTCCTCGGCGGACTTGATCGCGGGACCGCGGCTGAAATCGGGCATCTGCTTGCGCGCCCAGGTCAGCTCCGCGAGCGGAATGCTGCCCTCGCTGCCATCCTTCAGGCCGATCTTCGCTGCGTCCTTTTCGACCGAGAGCACGATCGCCGACTGCCATTGATAGAGCCACGGCATCGGTGCCAGCGCCGCGAGCTCGTCCTTCCAATTCTCGGTGAGCTCGATGTGCTTCAGGGGCCCGCGATAACCGCGGGTGCGGTCGTACGAGACCAAGCCCTTGCGCAATGCATTGTCGGCATCCGCCTGCAGCTCGGGATTCACGGTCGCGCGGACGGTGAGGCCCTTCTTGTAGAGCGAATCCTCGCCGAAGCGCTGCGCCAGCTCGCGGCGAACCTCCTCGGCGAAGTAATCGGCGGTGACCCGCTCGGTCTCGGCGCGCGCGCGCTGCTCCAGCGGCTCGGCCTTGGCGGCGGTCGCCTCTTCGGCGGTGATCGCGCCGTTCTCCTGCATCCGGTCGATCACCCAGTTGCGGCGTTCGAGGGCGGCTTCGTGGTTGCGCTTGATGTTGTAGTTGTTCGGCGCCTTCGGCAGCGACGCGAGGTAAGCGGCCTCGCTGATCGTCAGCTCGTTCAGCGACTTGTTGAAGTAGTTGATCGAAGCCGCCGCGACGCCGTAGTTCCCGGAACCGAGATAGATCTGGTTGAGATAGAGTTCGAGAATGCGGTCTTTCGAGAAGGCCTTCTCGATGCGGAGCGCGAGGATCGCCTCCTTGACCTTGCGGCCGTAGGAGACCTCGTTGGTGAGCAGGAAGTTCTTGGTCACCTGCTGGGTGATGGTCGAGGCGCCGATCGGGCGCCGGTCGCGGCCGTAGTTCAGCAGGTTGATCCAGGCGGCCTTTATGAGGCTCGGCACGTCGATGCCAGGATGGGTATAGAAGGTCTTGTCCTCGGCGGAGAGGAAGGCGTTGATCACGCGCTTCGGAATCGCGGTGATCGGCACGAACACCCGGTTCTCCACCGCGTATTCGGCGAGCAGGCGTCCGTCTCCGGCATAAACCCGGCTGACCACCGGCGGGTCGTAGCTGGCGAGCTGGTAATAGTCCGGCAGGCCTTCGGAATAGTGCAGATAGGCGACCCAGCCGCCGATCGCAGCCACCGTGCCGCCGATGAAGATCACGCTCAAAAGGAAGGAGATCACCCATGGCAGGCGGAAACGGCGCCCACGTTTTGGGGCGTCGCGGCGGCGTTTGCGCTTGGGCTCGGGCTCCGCTTCGGGCGGCAGCGGTGGGGGTGGCAGTGCGTCGCCCGCGTCGTCGTCGAGCCGCACCGCGCGCAGGGGCGGAAATTCGTTGGTCATGTCGCTTTGTCTAGCCTGCCCGGTCCCGGAAAACCAGGGTCCAGCGTTCCAGTCCTATCCGGTCACGAATAAGTGGGGAACCTAGTGCCGGATCAAGGCAAATTTGCGACTTTGGTTGCTGAATCCGTGACCTGGGTCTGGCGGACCATATCGCGCCAGTCGAAGTAATCCTCGATCGCGCGGGTGATCGAGGCGGCCAGTTTCTTCTGGTGCTTGGTATCTTTCAGCAGCCGCTCGTCGTCCGAGCTGGAAATATAGCCCATCTCCAGCAGGACGGACGGCACGTCCGGCGCTTTCAACACCGCAAATCCCGCAAACCGGTGGCTGTTGTGCAACATCATGGTGTCGTTGCGCAGATCGTTCACCAGGATCGAGGCGAAGCGCGCCGAAAGGTTGGTGGTTTCGCGTTGCGCCAGATCAATCAGGATGCCGGTGACGGTCTGGTTCTCCTTGGAAAGATCCACGCCGGCAATGACGTCGGACTTGTTCTCCTTGGTGGCCAGAGCCTCGGCTTCCGTATCCGAGGCCTTGTCCGAAAGCGTATAGACCGAGGCACCGCGCGCCTCGCCACCGGGTGTCGAATCGGCATGCAGCGACATGAAGAGGTCGGCGCCCTTGTCCCGCGCGATCTTGAAGCGGTCGCGCAAGGGGATGAACACGTCCTTGTCCCGCGTCAACACGACGCGGAAGCGGCCAGTGGCCAGCAGTTGCTGGCGCAGCTGCTTCGCCATGGCGAGGGTGATGTTCTTTTCCATGGTGGTGGCGCCGAGGGCGCCGGGATCGATGCCGCCATGACCGGGATCGATCACGATCAGCGGCTTGGCCGGCGGCAGGGGCGCAGGCGCGGCTTCCGCCTTCGGCACCACCTGCAGCGTGATGGCGCCGCCCTTGTCCACGGTTTTGGCGCCGGGAACCTTGGCATCGGCCAGCTTGGTGCCCGCCTTCGACGATCCTTGGGATGCGATCTCCGCCGGGACGGCCGGACCGCCGGGCGCCGAAGCGCCAGCCGATGCAAAGAGGATGGTCTGGGCCGCTGCTTTAAAAGCCGCCGAATCGGTCGGCCGCAGATCGAGGGTGAGACGGGCCGGCTTGTCGCTCGTGGCCGGCAGGATCCGCGCATCGGTCACCGCTGCCGGACCGGTGAGATCCAGCACGACACGCGAGGTGCCGGCCTTGAAGAGGCCGTAGCGCAAGGCCGCGACCAAGCCGCGACCCTGCAGCTTCTTGCCTTCCTTCACCTTCCAGGCGACTTCGGACAGGTCGATGACGATCCGGCCGGGATCGGCCAAGGTGAAGATCCGGTACTCCGCCGCCTCGCTCAAGGCGAGTTCGACCCGGGTCAGGTTCGGCTCGACGCCGAGCTTCGCGCCCGTCACGGCAGGCTTCGCCGCGGCGGGGATCGCAAAAGCGATCGCCGCAAGGAAAAAGATCCTTGCTGCCCAAGCAAAAACCCGCCGCACTCCGCGCATTTAGTCCGATCTCCCGAGAGAGGACTCAAAGTATAGACTGGTAACTCACTGTGAATCAACACAATTCAGTGATTCACTCAAGCCCGCTCAAGAGGGTTAAACCGGCCGGGCGGATAGCCATTGTCTTGGTTGGCTTGGGTCACTATTCTGCCTGCGACTTGACGAATGATTAACGACGCCGAAAGGCGCCCAATCGCAGTCAGGTTTTGGCCGGTCCGGCCTCAGGGAATGTGCTCAAGCGGCGCGTACTAGCCCGAGCGATCTCTAGCCCATGACCGGTTGCTTTGGCGTCGCAGGCGCGACCCGCGGCGGGACTTTTGGTCCGCCGGGAATCCGCAGAGCGGCGCTGTTCGCCACAGGTAGACATGACAAACACCTGGAATTTACCAACCCGATTTGCGCAGACGCCGGCTAACACCGCCTTTGGCGGAGCCTGGCGCGCGCTGGAGTATTTCACGCATGGCCAAAACAATGTTGATCGACGCCACCCACCCGGAAGAAACGCGGGTCGCGGTGGTCGATGGGAAGAAGCTTGAGGAATTTGACGTTGAGATCGCGGGCCGGCGCCCGCTCAAAGGCAACATCTACCTCGCCAAAGTCACCCGCGTAGAACCCTCGCTGCAGGCCTGTTTCGTCGAGTACGGCGGCAACCGCCACGGCTTCCTCGCCTTCAGCGAAATCCATCCCGACTATTACCGCATCCCGGTCGCCGATCGCGAAGCGCTGATCCGCGAAACCCAGGCCGCAATCGAAGGCGAGCCGGAGGAAAAGCCCCGCCGCGGCCGGCGCCATCGCGGCGGACGGCGTTCCGAAGCCGCTGCCGCGGAGAATGCCGACGAGACGGCCGAGCGGCAGCACGGGCATGAGCTGGCCGAAGGCGAGCACGCCGCGGACGACCATGATGATCACCACGACGACCATGCCGCGACGGACGATCATGGCGATGGCGATCATGATCACGACCACGGGCACGGCCACGCGGAGAGCGATTCCTTCTTCGACGCGCCGCATGCGCCGTTCTCGGAAGGATCGGACGACGCGGCGCATCTTGAAGGCGCCGAAGGGTCGGAATCCGGCGATGCCGCCATGCCCCTCCTCGCCCACCAGGAAGTACTGCGCCAGGATCTGAGCGAATCGCCGGCGGATGCCGAGGCGGCATCCGCGCACAGCGGGGAAGAGTCACCGGTTTCCACCGCCGATGGCGACCTGCCGCCGCCGTCCCATGGCGAGATCGTGGAGGTGCCGGTCCCCGAGGAAGTGTTCGACACGGTCGGCGGCAGCGAGCCCGCGCGTGAGGACGATCCGGAAGTTGACGAAGAGAATGCGCGCCGGCGGCGCCAGCGTGCGCTCCGCCGCTACAAGATCCAGGAAGTCATCAAGCGCCGGCAGATCCTGCTCGTGCAGGTGACGAAGGAAGAACGCGGCAACAAGGGTGCCGCCCTCACCACGTACCTTTCGCTGGCCGGCCGCTACTCGGTGCTGATGCCGAACACCGATCGCGGCGGCGGCATTTCGCGCCGGATCACCAGCCTCAACGACCGGAAGCGACTGAAGTCGATCGTCGAAGATCTCGATGTGCCGGAAGGCATGGCGGTCATCGTGCGCACCGCCGGCAGCGAGCGCAGCCGGGCCGAGGTCAAGCGCGATTTCGAATACCTGATGCGGCTCTGGGACGAAATCCGCGAGACCACGCTCAAATCCTCCGCTCCCGCGCTGATCTATGAAGAGGCGAGCCTGATCAAGCGCTCGATCCGCGACGTCTACACCCGCGAGATGGGCGACATCGTGGTGGCCGGCGTGGAAGGCTATACGCAAGCCAAGTCCTTCATGCGCATGCTGACGCCGAGCCATGCCAAGCGCGTGCAGCTCTACCGCGACCAGTCCATTCCGCTGTTCCAGCGCTACCAGGTGGAATCGCAGCTCGCCGCCATCCACAATCCGACGGTCCATCTCAGATCGGGCGGCTACATCGTCATCAACCAGACCGAAGCCCTGGTCGCGATCGACGTCAACTCGGGCCGCGCCACGAAAGAGCGCAACATCGAGGAGACGGCGACCAAGACCAATTCGGAAGCGGCCGAGGAAATCGCGCGCCAGCTTCGCCTCCGCGATCTTGCCGGCCTCATCGTCATCGACTTCATCGACATGGAGGAGAGCCGCAACAACAACGCGGTCGAACGGCGCCTGAAGGACGCGCTGCGCAATGATCGCGCGCGGATCCAGATCGGCCGGATCAGCTCGTTCGGTCTCCTGGAGATGTCGCGGCAGCGCCTGCATCCTTCGTTGCAGGAAGCCTCGACCGACATCTGCCCGCATTGCCGCGGCTCCGGACGTATCCGCTCGGTGGATTCGACCGCGCTCCACGTGCTGCGCCTGGTCGAGGAAGAGATCACCAAGTCGTTCAGCCCGGGCGTTAGCGTCTTCGCCCCGACCGCGGTTGCGCTCTACATTCTCAATCAGAAGCGGACAGCGCTCTCCCAGCTCGAGGCGCGGCGCGGTGTCCGCGTCTATATCAACGGCGATGACAGCCTCACGCCGCCGGACTTCCGCCTGGAGCGGATCAAGCAGCTTGCGCCGGGCGAGGAACTGCCGCCCGCTCCGGCTCCGCTCCCGCTGCCGACCGATGCTGAGATCGAGCTCGAAGAGGATATCGTCGAGGAGACCGAGGAAGAAACCGAAGGCGCGGCCGAGTCCGAGGGCGATGAGGCCGCGGAAGCGGGCGATGCTTCGGCGGGCGATGACGAGCAAGGCGGTCGTGGCCGCCGGCGCCGGCGCCGGCGCCGCGGGCGCGGCAGCCGCTTCAATGCCGACGAGTTCACGGAATCCGGCGAGCGCAGCGCCGAAGCGCCGGCAGCACCCGATCTCGTGGTCCAGGGCGAAGCAGCCCAGACCGAAGCACCGGTCGCCGCGGAAACCGGCGAGGCCGAGGCGACCGATGACGGCGACGAGGCCGAAGGCGACGAGGCCCAGGGCGGCGATAGCGATCCGAACCGCCGCCGCCGCCGGCGCGGCCGTCGCGGAGGCCGCCGTCGGTCGCGGCGCGGTCCGGATCAGGCCCAGGGCGCTCCGTCCGGTGATGCCCAGGATGCCGCGTTCGACCAGCCGGAAGCCGAGCAGCCTCCCGTGCCGGAAGATTCTGACGCGCTGCCGCCGCAATGGCGCCAGCCTTCGGCCCCGGCAACCGAGCATGCGGCACCGGCACCGGTCTTTTCGCCGGAACCCGAGCCGTTGCCGGTTGCAGCACGCAGCGAGAGCCATGAGCCTGAAGCCGAGAAGGCTTCTTCCGCGATCACCGTGATCGAGATCGGCGAATCGTCCGATCAGAGCGTGGTGCGCACGGTCGCACCGGAAGACAGCGGAGATCAGTCGCGGCGGCGGGGCTGGTGGCGCCGGCTGATCGAATAGCCGAAAATCCCGCGCCACGGCGAAGGACCGCGCGCGGCACAAAGCTGGGACCGGCCGGGCAGACGTCCGGCCGGTGGGATGAGGGCAAGCAATGGCTGAGCCGGGACCGGAGCAGAGGAAGCGGCGACGGCGATGGCCGGCTTTCGTCGCCCTGGTCCTGGTGGCCCTGATCGCAATCGGCTTCTTCTTGCGCGCGCATCTGGCCGCCTGGGCGGCGACCAAAGTGCTGGAGATGAAGTACGGCGTCTCCAGCCAGCTCGATGTCGATCACGTCGACAGCAACCAGGCGCAAATCGCATCGCTCTCTCTCGGCGGCAGCGACGAGGTCAAGGCCAGCGACATCAGCCTGCAATTCGCGCCGATCGCGATGACCGTGCAACGGGTGGAGATTGGCCGCATCGAGGTGCATGCGCGCTATGACGGTCATGCGCTGACGCTCGGCGAGCTCGATCCCATGCTGCGCGAGCTCAGCGCGCCCGATCCGGACGGCGGCAGCAAAACCCCGCTGCCCTCGATCATCGTGCACAAGATCGTTCTTACGCTCGACACGCCACTCGGCAGCCTCGCCGGCGACGGGATGGCCACCATCGACCAAGGCATCATCTATAGCCAGTTCGCCCTCACCGAGGCCTATAAGCGTTCGGCGGTGCGGATCGACATCAATGCGGCGCTCAGCAATCAGTCGCCGCAGCCGAAGGGCAAGGTCACGGCCGACCTCACGGCGGATTCCGCGCTCTGGTCGGTGCTCGGGCTGCCGCAGCCGCAAGCCGGAACCCTGCAGTTCAGCGCGCAACTGAAGGCGCCGCCGGGCGATCCGACTTCGAGCGGCATCCGGATCGCGACCGGTGCACTCTTCATGTCGGCCGATTGGAGCTTCTCCGGCAACGATCTCGTCTGGCCGGCGCAGCCGGCGCCGATGCAGATCCAGGGCAACGGCCGCGCCGTGCTCTCGGAGCGGCGGCTCGATATCCCGAAGTTCGAAGTGAAGGCAACCGGCGGCTGGTCGCCGGATCTCGCTTTGCAGCTGCAGGGATCGAGCCTCGCCAATCTCGTTCCAGAGCGTACCTCGGTCCAGACCACCGTCGATCTCAAAGCGCAGGTGAAATCCGCCACGATCGGCCCCGTGCAAATGAAATCCCCGGCGCTCGATCTCGGCCTCCAGGTCCAGTATGCCGACGATCAATTGCAGGTGCGGCCGAGCCGCGACGGCACGATCAAGTTCGCACAGGCCGCGATCGGCCCCTCAATCAAGTTCACCAAGCCCGCGACCTTCACCATCAAGAAGGCCGATCAAAGTCAGTTCATCCTGCCGTTCCGACCGACCGCGGACCGCCCGATCGCCGTATCGGCGGTGCTTGGCGCGACCAATCTCGAGCTGACCACGCCGGCGCTCGCGGCACCGCTGCAGCTTGCCATGCCGAATGGCAGCCTCGGCTTCACGGTCGGGCCGGATGGGATTCCGCAATACAATGCCGATCTGAAGAACGGGACCGTGACGGCCACCCAGCCGTCCCTGGTCGCAAAAAACGTGAACGCTTCATTGAAGGGCCAGGATGGGAAGGTCGATATCAGCCTGAATGCCGGAAACTGGGCCGGACCGTCGGGCTTCGCGCCGGGCAGTCTCGACGGCAAGGCGACGCTGGACGGCAACAAGGTGACAGCCTCGGCCAAGGTCACCATTCCGGCGGCAAAAACGGCAATGACCGCCAGAGGCAATTACGACCTAGGATCGGGCAAGGGCAAATTCGACGTCGACCTGCCGGACGTCACCTTTGCTCCCGGCGGTTTGCAGCCGAAGGACCTGATGGCCAGCCTCGCCCAGACCACCGAAGACGTCAGCGGCACGGTCGCGGCGAAGGGGCCTGTCCTCATCGACAAGAACGGAATCACATCCCAGATCGCGCTCACGCTCAAGAATCTCTCCGGCAAGCTCGGGCCGATTGCGCTCAGGAATCTCAATTCGGTCATCGAGATCGACAAACCCTGGCCGCTCACCACTGCGGCCGACCAGATCGTCTCCGTCGAATTGGCCGATGTCGGCCTGCCGCTGACCAACGGGCTGGTGCGCTTCAAGATCGACAACGGCGAGACGCTGAGCCTCGCCCAGAGCCAGCTCGAGATGATGAGCGGCAAGGTGACTCTCGATCCCGTGGCCTTGAAGCTCGGCGCGCCGGCGCAGCAGATCCATCTCAATGTCGACAAGATCTCGCTCGGGCGGCTGTTCGAGCTCTTTGCCGTGGCTGGGCTGACCGGCGACGGCGTGCTCACCGGCAGCATCCCGGTGACCCTGTTCCCGGCCGGCCTCGCCATCGACCATGCCAAGCTCGAGGCCGAGGGACCGGGCACGCTCAAGTACAACCAGGCGCAGGCCCCGGCGGCGCTCGCCAATGCCGGGGAGAGTGTCAAAATGGCGCTGTCGGCCCTCTCGGACTTCCGCTATGACCGGCTGGAAATTGATCTGGATCGCAAGGCGACCGGCGATACCGAGCTGGGCTTGCACATCGCGGGACGCAACCCCAGCTTTTACAATGGTTACCCGGTGGAATTTAACCTCAACGTGACCGGGCGGCTGGACGAGGCCCTGCGCAAGGGCTTGGCCGGCTACCAAGTGCCGGATATGATCCGCGAGAGGCTGAAGTCGTTCAACCAATAAAGGGCCTTCGGGTGCCAACCTCTCGCAATCGGGCGCAAAGCGCCTCCACTCTCGCCGCCGGCGCCGCGCTGGTGCTGGGCTTTGCGCTCACCGCCTGCAACCCGACCGTCAAGGTCGAAGCACCGGATAAACCGATCGTGATCAACCTCAACGTCAAGATCGAGCAGGAGGTCCGGGTCAAGGTCGACAAGGATGTCGAGAGCCTAGTGAACAACAATCCGAACCTGTTCTGACCTTCGCACGACGAAAAGACTGATCATGAAGCAGATTTCGCACTCTTGGATGACCCAACTCAGAGCGGCCTTCGCGGTCCTCGCCTTGTGCCTGGCGCTGCCGATCTCCGCCGCCTATGCCGATGCGCTGGACGATGCGCGGGCCGCGGGCCTGGTCGGCGAACGTCCGGACGGATATGTCGATGCCGTCCAGCCGAACCCGCCGGGCAATGTCCAGCAGCTCATCACCCAGATCAACGCGGAGCGGCGCAAGGTCTACCAGCAGCTCGCCGGCGAGAAGGGCGTGCCGGTCGAAGAAGTGGGCGCGCTCGCGGCGGAAAAGACGATCGCCCAGAAACTGAAGCCGGGCATGTACTACATGAACAGCTCCGGCCAGTGGGTCCAGAAGTAATCGGTATCATCTGAGATGGCCGCCCTGCCCGGCTCCATCGACCAGGCCCAGGACCTGCTGAAGGCAGGGCATTACGTCGCCGACCGCAGTCTGGCGACGGCGGTGTTCCTTGCGCTGAAGCTCGGGCGTCCGCTCTTCCTTGAAGGCGAAGCCGGAGTCGGCAAGACCGAGATCGCCAAGGTGCTGGCCGAGACTCTCGATCGCAATCTCGTGCGCCTGCAATGCTATGAAGGCCTCGACATCGCTTCCGCGGTCTATGAGTGGAACTATGCGCGGCAGATGATCGAGATTCGCCTCGCCGAGGCGGCGCATGAAGGCGACAAACAGAAGATCGCGGAGGACATCTTCTCCGAACGCTTCCTGGTCAAGCGCCCGCTCCTGCAGGCCTTGGAGCCCGATCCCAAGGGCGCGCCGGTGCTGCTGATCGACGAGCTCGACCGCACCGATGAGCCGTTCGAGGCTTTCCTGCTGGAGCTCCTCTCGGACTTCCAGGTGACGATTCCGGAAATCGGCGCGGTCAAGGCCGCAGCCAAGCCGATCGTGGTCATCACCTCGAACCGCACCCGCGAGATCCACGACGCGCTGAAGCGCCGCTGCTTCTACTATTGGGTCGATTATCCGGATTCAGAACGCGAGCTGGAGATCCTGCGCACCAAGGTGCCGGCGGCCGGTCTCGATCTTTCGAAAGAAGTGGTCGCCTTCGTGCAGAAGCTGCGGAAGCGCGATCTCTTCAAGCTGCCGGGCGTTGCCGAGACGATCGACTGGACCGACGCCCTGGTGCAACTCGACCAGGTGGCGCTCAGCAGTGCCGCGATCGACAGCAGCCTCGGCGCACTGCTGAAGTATCAGGACGACATCGCGCGGATCCGCGGCAGCGAGGCCGCGGCGATCCTCGAGCAGGTGCGCGCCGATCTCGCCGCCGAGAAGGCGGCCAAGCTGCTGCAGCACTAACGCGATGCCCGGAGAAATCCAGAGGGGCAGCCGCCTCGCCCAGAACATCCTGCTCTTCGCCCGCACGCTTCGGGCCGCCGGCCTGCCGATCGGGCCGGGCAAGGTGATCGACGCGATCGAAGCGGTGAAAGCCGCCGGCATTGGCTCGCGCGAAGACTTCTACTGGACCCTGCATGCGGTCTTCGTGCAGCGCCGCGAGCAGCGCGAGATCTTCGACCAGGCCTTTCATATCTTCTGGAAGAACCCGCAGTTCCTGCAGCGGATGATGTCGCTGCTGCTGCCGCAGCTCCGCTACGACAAGGCGGAGGACGAGGATCGCGACGAGATCGCAACCCGGCTGGCCGAGGCGCTGCAAGGCGATCGCGCCGGGGCCATGGACGAGATTCCGGTCGAGCAGGAGGAGGTCGAAATCGACGCGGCCCTGACCTTCTCCGACCGCGAGCTGCTGCAGGAAATGGACTTCGAGAAGATGACCTCGGCCGAGCTCGCCGAGACCAAGAAAGCGATCGCCGGGCTGCGTCTCCCCATCATGGAAGTGCCGACCCGGCGTTTCGCGGCGGATGCCCGCGGCCGTCGTGTGGACATGCGGGCGACACTCCGGGCCAGCCTGCGCAATGCCGGCGCCATCCCCCTGAAGCTGAAATCACCCCGCTACCGGCATCCGCCGCTGGTGATCCTCTGCGATATTTCCGGCTCGATGAGCCGCTATTCGCGCATGGCGCTGCATTTCGTGCATGCCATCACCAACGACCGCGACCGGGTCCATACCTTCCTGTTCGGGACCCGGCTCACCAACATCACCCGGGACCTCCGGCACCGGGACGTCGATGTTGCATTGGACCGGGTCGCCTCCCATGTGAAGGACTGGTCGGGCGGGACCCGGATCGGGCATTCCCTGCACGACTTCAACACCGATTGGTCGCGGCGGGTTCTCGGCCAGGGCGCTGTCGTTTTGCTGATCACCGACGGCCTCGACCGCGAGGGAGTCGAGGGGCTGGAAGAGGAGATGATCCGGCTGCAGAAATCTTGCCGGCGGCTGATCTGGCTCAATCCCCTGCTCCGCTACGAGGCCTATCGACCGCAAAGCCAGGGCGCCAAGGCCATGATCCGCCACGTTGACGATTTCCGCCCGATCCATAATCTCGACAGCATGCAGGACTTGGCCGACGCACTCGGGCGGGCCACCATGCGCAGCGATCGGCCGAACGCGAAAGAAACGAGGGCAGCATGATGGAAGAACAGGAAGTGCTGGAAGCCGCCGCGCAGTGGAAGCGCGAAGGCAAGGGCGTGGCGCTCGCCACGGTGACGGCGACGTGGGGTTCCTCGCCGCGGCCGGCAGGATCGCAACTCGTGGTCTCGACCGACGGCAAGATGCTGGGTTCGGTCTCCGGCGGCTGCATCGAGGGCGCCGTCTTCAAGGAGGCGCAGGAAGTGATCGCCGACGGCAAGCCACGGCTGCTCGATTTCGGCATTACCAACGAACAGGCCTGGGAAGTCGGCCTCGCCTGCGGCGGCAAGCTGCAGGTCTTCGTCGAGCGCGTGGATTGAGCGCGCCATGAAAGTCGCGACCGTCGAGAAGCTGCTCGATCTCAAGGCACGCAAGGAGCAGGTGGCGCTGGTCACCGATCTCGTCAGCGGCGCGCAGGATCTCTTCACCGCGACCCATCACGCGCCGGCGCTCAATCTCTCGCCGGCAGCCGCGGAACAGGTGGCATTGGCGATCCGCGAGGATCGCACCGGCGAGCTCACGCTCGACGGCAAGACTTGCTTCGTGCAGGTCCACAACCCGGCGCCGCGCCTGATCATCATCGGCGCCGTCCACATCTCGCAGGCGCTGGCGCCGATGTCGGCGCTGGCCGGCTATGCGGTGACGGTGGTCGATCCGCGCCGCGCCTTCGCGACCGAGGATCGGTTTCCCGGCGTCACCTTGAGCGGCGAATGGCCGGATGAGGCGATGGTGAAACTGGCGCCCGACGTGCGCACCGCGGTCGTCACCCTCACCCATGATCCGAAACTCGATGATCCAGCGTTGAGCGCCGCCCTGAAATCGCCGGCCTTCTATATCGGCGCGCTCGGCAGCAAGAAGACCCATGCGGCACGGCTCGGCCGGCTGACCAAGGCCGGTTTCAGCGAGAGCGATATCGCGCGCATCCACGGACCGGCCGGGCTCGATATCGGCGCCAAGTCACCGGCGGAAATCGCCGTCTCGGTGCTCGCACAGCTGACTGCAGCGAGGCGCAACCGGCAAAGCCAGCGTCCGACAGGCTGAGCATGATCTTCGGCGACCTGCCCATCGAAGATTGCGCCGGGACGATCCTGGTGCATACCCAACGCTTCAACGGCGAGGCCTTCAAGAAGGGGCGCCGCCTGAGCGTCGAAGATGTCGCCCGGCTGCAGGCGGCGGGCTTCGCGCGCCTCACGGTCGCGCAGCTCGAACCGGATGACGTACCCGAAGACCGCGCCGCTGCCGAGTTGGCCGCCGCCCTGGTCGCGGAGAACCTCCGGCTCGACCCCTCCTTCACCGGCCGCGCCAATCTCTATGCGAGGAACGACGGCGTCTTCGTGCCGGATGCGATCCGCGTGGGATTGATCAACCGCGTCAGCGAGGACATCACCCTTGCGACGCTCTCGCCCTATGCCCCGGTGACCGCCAGACAGATGGTGGCGACGGTGAAGATCATTCCCTTTGCGGTGAAGCGCGGCGATCTCGAGCGCTGCATCGCCTTGGCACGCGAGACCGCAACGCTCGCGCTTTCGCCCTACCGGGCGCGCCGGGTGGCGCTGATCCAGACCGAGCTGCCGGGCATGAAGCCCAGCCTGTTCGACAAGGCGGTTTCGGTGATGAACGAGCGGCTGGCGGCCTTGGACAATCCGCCCGTCGCGGATAGCCGCGTCGCCCATGATCCTGCGAAACTGACGGCTGCGATCAATGCCGCGAAGGATGCGGAACTGATCCTGGTCATGGGTGCCTCCGCGATCGCCGATCGGCAGGACGTGATCCCGGCCGCGATCGAAGCGTCCGGCGGAAAGGTCACGCGGTTCGGCATGCCGGTCGATCCCGGCAACCTGCTTGTGCTGGGCGAGCGGAACGGCAAGCCGATCATCGGCCTGCCCGGCTGCGCGCGATCGCCAAAGGTCAACGGCTTCGACTGGGTGCTGCAGCGCCTGATGGCCGACATTCCGGTTGGCAACGACGACATCGCCGCCATGGGCGTCGGTGGTCTCCTAGGCGAGATCCCGAGCCGGCCGCAACCGCGCGAGCGGCGGCCGGAAGAGTCCGCCCTTTCCGGCAGGCCCGCGGTCGCGGCAATTATCCTGGCGGCGGGCCGCTCCAGCCGGATGGGGCGCAACAAGCTGCTGCTCGAGCTCGACGGCAAGCCGATCCTCTGCCATGCGGTCGATCAGGCGATCGCCGCGGGCTTGAGCGAAATCGTCGTCGTCAGCGGCCATCAGGCGAGCAAGGTGCGCGCGGCCCTCGGCGACCGGCCGGTCAAGGTGATCGAGGCGCGCGAGCATCGCCTCGGCATGAGCGCCTCGTTGAAGGCCGGCATCCGCGCGCTGGCGCCGAAGACCGAAGCGGCGCTGGTGATGCTTGGCGACATGCCGCAGGTTTCCGCGCCGCTGATCCGGCACTTGATCGCCGCCTTCAGCCCGCTCGAGGGCCGCAGCATCGTGGTGCCGACAGTCGCGGGGAAACGCGGGAATCCGGTCTTGTTCGACCGCCGCTATTTTGCCGAGATGCTGGCGCTCGAAGGCGATGTTGGAGCCCGGCATCTGATCGGCGCCCACGACGACCAGGTGGCGGAGCTCAGCGTCGACGATGCGGCGGTCTTCACCGATGTGGACACGCCGGAAGCCTATGACCGCCTGCTCGCGCAGGGCGCGTCATGAGCTCCGAGCTGTATCATGCGGAGCTGGTGGCACGGGCGCGCGAAGCCTTTGGCGAAGGCCGGATCGCCACAGCGGCGGCCAGCGTCACGCTCGACAATCCGTTGTGCGGCGACCGGGTGACGCTCGACCTCGAGAAGGCCGACGGCGCGGTGAAGGCGATCGGCCACGAGGTCAAAGGCTGCCTGCTCTGTGCCGCGTCGGCGGCGACTATCGCCGCCTTCGCATCGAATCGGAGCCCATCCGAGCTCCGCGAGATGGCGGCGGCCGCGCGCATGCTGATGAAGGACGGGACGCCGGTGCCGGAAAAGTTCGCGGGTCTCCGGGTATTCACCCCGGTTCATGCGGCCAAAAGCCGGCGCGACTGCGTCCTGCTGCCCTTTGAGGCCCTCGGCAAGGCCCTGGACGCGGCCTTTTGATGGCGTGCGACCCGGCGGGCGGCCTATAGTCGGGGCATGAATCGGCAATCCACGAAAATGGCGGCGCCGCGATGAGCGAAGGCATCTTCCGCCGCGTCTACCCGGCCGGTGCCCAGATCTTTCATGAAGGCGAGCTCGGCGATTTCGCCTTCATCATCGAGCGCGGCGAGATCGAGATCTCGTCCGGCAAGGGCGACATGAAGGAAGTGCTGGCCGTGCTCGGCCCGGGCGAGCTGTTCGGCGAGCTGGCGGCGCTCGACGGCTTCGCGCGCTCGGCGACCGCCGTCGCCTTGAGCGAATGCGAGCTCATCCTGATCAGCCAGGAGCAGATTCGCCACCGGGTCAATTCCGGCGATGAGATCGTGGCGCTGCTGCTCCGCTCGGTGCTGCGCTCCTATCGCGGCGACCTGCGCAACATCACCGGATGGACCGATACCGGAATGCCGTCGCTGGACGTGTTCGCGAGCGGCCCGGACAGCCACAGCCGCGCGGTCGCCAAGCTCCGCCTGGAGAACGAGCTGAAGCAAGCGCTGGCGCGCAACGAGTTCGAGCTCTACTTCCAGCCGCTGGTCTACCTGGCCGACGAAACGCTGGCCGGTTTCGAGGCGCTGATCCGCTGGAACTCGCCGCTGCGCGGCGCGGTCGGGCCCGATCAATTCCTGAAGCTTGCCGAGGAGGCGGGGTTGATCGTCGCGATCGGCCATTGGGTGGTGGGGTCCGCGGTCCAGAGCTTCGCCACCTTCCAGCGCGCCTTCGGGACGTCGCGCGAGCTCTTCGTCGCGATCAACGTGACCAAGCATTATCTGCACGACGCGCAGTTCCTCGATGACCTCGCCGGCGGCGCCGAGGCGTACGGGTTGAGGCCGAAGCAGATCAAGATCGAGCTGACCGAGAGCGTCCTGATCGACGACACCGAGGGTGCCATCACCTGGATCAAGCGCTGCAAGCAACTGGGCTTCCGCGTCTCGATCGACGATTTCGGGACCGGCTATTCCAGCCTCGGTTATCTGCACCGGCTGCCGGTCGACGAGCTGAAGATCGACAAGAGTTTCGTCGAGACCATGATCATCGACCATCGCAGCATGGCGGTGGTCAAGGCCATCGTCGGCCTCGCCGAAGGCCTGGATCTGAAAGTGGTCGCCGAAGGGATCGAGACCAAGGAGCAGGCGGAAGCCCTGCGCGGGCTCGGCTGCGTCTACGGCCAGGGCTATCGCTTCGCCCGGCCGCTGACCGCCGATCAGGTGATGTCCAGCATCGCCGGCGAGGCCACCAAGGCCCGCAGCGCCGGCTGATCGCGGTCAGTGGACGAAGGCGCAGATCGGCTGTTTGAGTGACTTCCAGTCCAGACGAAAAGCGAGAACGACGAGGCCTTGTCGCACATAGCCGCGGTCGTCGATGGGATAGTCCGTCGTGATGAAAGCGTAGTAGCCGCTATCCAGTGCCAGGACACTGGACCAGTACCAATCATCCCAACGATTGATCCCGTGAGTGTCGCCTTTGCTCTCGTCGAGGCCGGATTGCGCGCGGATCCAGTTGTGGGCACTGACCGTCGCATGCCGGCCGTTCTCATCCTTTTCCAAGGCACGCACGAAATCGAGCGCCAGCAGTCCCCGCTGATCGGAGCCATCCCGCAACGCCTCGTCACTGACGAGATACAGCGTATCATGCTCGTAACCGCCAAAGCTCGATCGCAAGCGCAATATCTGATTGGGATCCGAAGCGGGTTGGCCGACGATGCCGAAGAAGCCATAGCTTTCACCGGTTAGGCTGTGCCATTTCACCTCGCGCCATTTGACGTCATGCGACGTATGAAGAAGATAGACGTGATCTTCGAGAGCTTCCGGTCCGGTCAGCTTGAACCGCGCGTTGAGCAGCGACAGCAATTCTGGACAGACAGTATCGTCGTGCGATTCCGACATCACGTAGATTCCCGCGGGACGACCGTATTTCGTGAGGTAGTCATAGGAGACGAGCCGATCCGGCGGCAGGCCATCTGCGAACGCTGTTCCGCTCGACAGGATCAAGAGCAGAAGGACGCCGTGCACGACCGATCGCTTCATGCGGCGACTTCGCCCACCTGCAGCTCGTCCAGAAAATCCGTCACCGACTTCGCGAAACCGAAATGCATCAGGTCGGTATGGCCGGCTTCGGCGATGAAATGCGCGCGCTTCGGCTCGTTGGCGGCATCGTAGATCATGCGGCCGAAGCGCACGGCCGTGGTACGGTCCTTCTCGCCGTGGATCAGCAGCAGCGGCACCTTCACCTTGCCGACCTTGCGGAGCGAATTGAACTTGTCGCGCACCAGGAAATCGAAGGCAAAGAGCGGATAGCGCGCCCGCGCGGAATGCAGGATCGAGGCGAGTGGCGCTTCGAGGATAAGCGCCAGGATGGGATACTCGGTCGCCATCTGGATCGCGACCGCTGTGCCGAGGGATTCGCCCAGCAGCACGATCTGCTCCGGCCGCATTTTCTGCCCAGCGAGGAAAGCGAGATTGGCGCGCGCGTCGTCATAGAGACCGGCTTCGGTCGGCCGGCCCGGATTGCCGCCATAGCCGCGATAGCCGACCAGGAGCACGCCGTAGCCCGCCGCCAGATAGTCGCGGATGCGATCGGCGCGGCCGCCGCGGTGCCCGGCATTGCCGTGCAGATAGACGATCACCCGGCGGTCCGGCCGCACCGGCGCCGCCCACCACGAGGTCAGCGTCAAACCGTCGGTGGTCCTGATCTCGACATTGGTCATCTGCTCGGCAAGGCCCGCAGCGGCGAGATCGGCCGGCGTCCGGTCCGGCCGGAACACGATGCTGCGCTGAGTGAGGAACAGCAGCAGGAGAAAGCCGAGATAGACGCAAAGAACCAGGATCAGAACTGCGGACCACATGACTGCATTCATTCCGTCTGATGGACGGTTCCATAAGGCGTCGCGCGATATCGCTCGACGAAACGATTGTAGGCCTCCATGCCCTCGCCTTTGCACCAGGCGCTCTGCGCAAGGCCGTGCGAACCATAGGCCTTGTCGGCAGCGATGGCACCGGCGATGCGGACCTGCCGCACGTCCTCCTCGCTCAACGGCCAGGCTGCGAGCAGGTCGTCGCGCTGCATGGTGAAGCCGAGCGCGGATTCATGGGTCAGCAGCCCGCAATATTCCAGCACGTTCTCATCGTAATAGACCTGGAAGAGCTCGGGATGCCGGGCCCGCGCCCGGTCGTACTGGTCTTCCTCGGCCAGGGCTTGCGATCCAGCGCCGAGCAGCACCGCCAGCGCCAAACCGGTCAGGCGCAGCAGCATCCTTTGGTACGAAGCCCGCGATTGCACCCGCTCGGATCCCCTCTGCATTTCAGGCCCCAATTCGGGGGTTAAAGAAGCGCGGCTTCAGCATAGCAGCAGCGGAGCGTCGGAACCGCCCCTTATCCCTACTAGCCCTTGTTCGCTTCGCTGCCAGGAACAGCAACTTGTAGCGGTAGGCATGACTATCGATAAAGTGCTACGCGGCGCGATTGGCGCGGCCCACGGAATTTGACGTGCGAGGGTTCTATTTACATTCGTCAACCGACCCTTGCTTTTCCGCAGATCGGCGCCCATGCTTGGCGGTGGCAACTCAGCATCGGCGATCGGCAATAAAAAAAGATCGGGGCCAATGATGAAGGCGCCTGAGGATCGACAGGGAATAGAGCAAATACAATGAACGACCAACAGGGTGGTACTGAGCTCCGGGGGCGGATCAAATGGTTCAATCCGGAAAAGGGCTTTGGCTTTGTTTCGCCGGCGGACGGCGCACCTGATGTGTTCCTGCACATCTCGGCGCTGAAGGAAGCCGGACTTCAGGACGCGCCAGAAGGTTCTACGATCCATTGCCAGGTTGGGCAGGGTCGCAAGGGGATCCAGGTTCTGAAAGTGATCACGCTGGACACCAGCACGGCGACGCCGCGTGCGCAGAACCGCCGACCCTTCGGCGGCGGCGGCGGCGGCGGCCCGCGTCGCGATCACGGCCGCCACGACGAACACTGATCCAGTACCAGGTTGAGAGCGACACTCGCCGTTGGTAACGGCGCGTGTCGCCTCCCTGCGCCGCAATTCCATCGCGCTTGGCGCATCGGCCGCGGACCGGCTAACATCGCCGGCGATTCCGCTTGAATGAGTGATGCAACAGAGCCGGTGAATGGCCTTCGATTTCCGCGAGTTCCGCAACGCCCTCGGCAATTTCGCAACCGGCGTCACGATCGACC
>Ga0209257_1000302_pt1 | contig 108038 bp, 108 predicted proteins | sample AraplaCvi_mCL_r2_FD_184277 | JGI IMG/M metagenome (GOLD analysis project Ga0209257, IMG submission 184277) | Arabidopsis root microbial communities from North Carolina, USA - plate scrape MF_Cvi_mCL_r2 (SPAdes) (version 2) | ecosystem: Host-associated > Plants > Roots > Endosphere | place...
TGAAGGCGCCGGTGGTGATCGGCCGCGATCACCTGGACAGCGGCAGCGTGGCTTCGCCCAACCGCGAGACCGAGGCGATGAAGGACGGCAGCGACGCGGTCAGCGATTGGCCGTTGTTGAATGCGATGTTGAACGTGGCCGGCGGGGCGACCTGGGTTTCATTGCACCACGGCGGCGGGGTGGGGATGGGTTACTCGCAGCACTCTGGGGTGGTGATCGTGTGCGACGGTACGCCGGAAGCGGACAAGCGGATTGCGCGGGTGTTGTGGAACGATCCGGGGACCGGGGTTATGCGGCATGCGGATGCTGGGTATGAGGTTGCGAAGCAGTGTGCGAGGGAGATGGGGTTGAACTTGCCGATGCAATGAACCGTCAGGAACAATTGAACAAGCAACATAGGTCGGCAATCATCCGGCGGGCTTGAGCCCGCCCCAAGGGGGCCGCGTGGCCGGTTGAATGTCTCGCAGGTAACCCGATTTCTTCGGATGGGCCCCGATTCCGGTCCGGTTCTGGTTTTTATAGGTCATCATTGACTCTTACCAATTTCCGGAGTTTTTGATGAAGCTATCGCGCCCCCTGACCCTCACCGTGGCCGCAGCCTCGTGTGCCCTCGTGCTGGCCGCTTGCAACCCGTCCGACAAGGGTGCTGCAGACACCAAGGCCGCCGATGCTGCTGCCAAAGCGGATGCGGCCGGAAAGATCCCCGGGCTGGCGACCGAGAAAGAGCAGATCAGCTACACGATCGGCATGGAAATGGGTAAGACGCTGAAGCCGATCAAGGACGAGGTGGATCTGGCGACCCTCAATCGCGCGCTGGCCGACGTGATCAACGACAAGAAGTTGTTGTTGAACGAGGAGCAGGTAGCGAAGATCATGCAGGACTTCTCGGTGAAGATGCAGGCCAAGCAACAGCAAGAAGCCGCCAAGAAGCAGGCCGAGATGGCGGCGCAGGGCAAGAAGAACGTGGAACTGGAAAAGAACTTCCTGACGGCGAATGGCAAGAAGCCCGGCGTAGTCACCACCGCTTCCGGCCTGCAGTATCAGGTGATCACCCAGGGCACGGGACCGAAGCCGAAAGTGGATGACCGTGTGAGCGCGCACTACACCGGGTCGCTGCTCGACGGCACCGAGTTCGACAGCTCGTACAAGCACAACCAACCGGCGCAGTTCGTCCTGAAACAGGTGGTGCCGGGTTGGACCGAAGGCCTGCAGCTGATGCCCGTGGGCAGCAAGTACAAGTTCTGGATTCCGTCCAAGCTGGCCTATGGCGAAACCGGCACGCCGGGCGGCCCGATTGCACCGAACAGCACTCTGGTGTTCGAAGTGGAACTGCTGCAGATCGAAAAGCCGTAAGTCGGTTGGCCCCGGGTGCGGATCGCATCCGGGGCCGTTTTCGTGAAACTGTTTTATCGCCCGTGATCGTCCCGGTGTTTTTCGTTCTGCGAATGTGTTGACCTCGAGTAGATCCAAGCTGTCGCCATGCCGGGATTGTTCCCGCCCCAAGAGGGCCGATAGAACTTCGTTGTTCGGTTTTTGAGCCTTCGCTCGCCCTCATCCGGCCTTCGGCCACCTTCTCCCACAAGGGGAGAAGGACCGCGCTAGTTTTTTCGCGCATCCGCTAAGATGCCTTTTCGATACGACAGACATTACCCCCAAGGCAATCCATGCTCCGTTCAATGATCGTGACGCTGCTGCTGGCTGGTGCAAGTGTTCCCGCGTTCGCCGCCGCGGCGTCCCGACCTTCCTCTCCTGAATCCAATTCCCGACTTCCGGTGTGGTCCACCACACAGGCGAAGAAGGACCGTTATCTCTCCGCCCACGGCCTTCGCGCCTTCGCGGGAGGCTACTCCGAAGACGGATTGGAGTTCTGGGCGTATCCGCTGTTGATCGCTTCGGACTTCAAGCTGGAATTCATGCGGTCGGGGGCCAAGCCGATCGCCGGCATCAGTCTTCTCAGTTCGGTCGACGTCGACCCGTTGGGTTTCACCCGCACCTACAAAGGCAATGGCTTCACCGTTCGCGAACGTGTCGACACGCGCGGGCAGGTGCCTGGCGTGAGGGTGAAATACCGCATCGAAGGCGCCAAGGATCTGCGCATACGGGCCAACTTCCGGCCCTCGCTCAATCTGATGTGGCCGGTCGGCGTGGGCGGACAGGAAATCGCCTGGCAGGACAACACGCGGGGTTTCCTGCTCAGCGAGCCCAGCAAACGCTTCAAGGCACTGATTTCTTCCGCGCAAGCGACCGACCACTCGCAGCCCAACAACGATCGCCGCGGCAGCGAGTTCGGAGTTCCCATATTCATGACGCTGCAGCCGCAGTCGTGCGGCGCCGATCATTGCGCCACTTTGATCTTTGCCGGCCAGAGCGAACAAGGCGAAGGCCTGGACGCCACCACGGCTGCACTGTTGAACGCAGCGGATGCGCCCGAGCCCGCCGATGTCGCTCGTTTCCAACCCACTACGCAGATGCGCATCACCACCCCCGATGCCGACGCCAACCGCGCCCTGCGCTGGGCGCAGATCGCCTTGGAGCAGGCGTGGACCTGCAACGCGCGCCTGGGATGTGGGCTGGTCGCCGGTTATGGCCCGTCGCACGGCGCGCGCCGGCCGCAGTACGCCTGGTACTTCGCAGGCGACGGCCTGGTGGCCACGCGCGCGCTGGTACATGAAGGTCAGTACGCGCGCGCTGCCGAGGAACTGGACTTCATCCTGCGTTACCAGCACCCGGACAACGGCATGCTCTGGCACGAGATGTCGCAGAGCGCCGACTTCGTCGATTGGGCCAAGGACTACGAGTACATGTACGTCCACGTAGACATCGCCTTCCAGTTCCTTTCCACGCTGGGCGAGTACGTCCATGCCAGCGGCGATGCGGAATTCGTGCGCACGCATTGGTCGAAGATCATGGCGGCGTTCGAGTATTGCCGCTCGACGTTGGACCCCCGCGACGGGCTGCCGCGGGTGCCGCACGACAAGATGAGCGGCAACGAACAAGACCGCCTGACCGACGAACTAACGCTTTCGGCGGCCTGGGTGGAAGTCTTGCGGGCCATGTCGCAGTTGCCCACGGTCGACGCCGCGCAGGCCGCACAATGGGCGACCGATGCGGAAATGGCGCGTCAGCAGATCCGCAAGCGATATCGCGACACCGAAGCCGGCCGCTGGATCAGTGGCTTCAAACGTTCCGGCGAAGCGGGAGAAAGTTTCAGCTACGCCGACCTGGCTGCCATTTCCTCCGGCGCTGCTACGCCGGAAGAAGCGGCGGCCACGTTCGACCGTCTGGCCTCACCCGACTACCTCACCGCCTGGGGTCTGCGCAGCAAGCCGACCAGCGCCAGCGACTACGATCCCGAAGCCTATTCGCGCGGCAGCGTGTGGGGCCTGGGCAGCGCCGCGGCGTCCGAACGCATGTGGCGCTCCGGTCGCCACGAGCAGGCGGCAGCGCTGTGGCAGCGCCTGGTGCCGTGGGCCGAACAGGATTCGCTGGGGCATATGCATGAGGTGCAGTCCGGCACCCGCTTCATCCCGCAAAGCGAATCGGTGCCGGAGCAGACCTGGTCTTCGGCTGCTTTCCTGTCGGCCGCCATCGGCGGCATGCTGGGATTGGAAGCCAATGCGCGTGCCAACGTATTGCGGTTCGCACCGCAACCGCCGCAAGGATGGCATTGGCTCAAAGCCGAGCACGTGCGCATGGGCAAAAGCGTGGTGGATCTGGAATGGCGCAACGAGAACGGCAAGGCCAGCCTGGACGTGCGCAACAACGGCCCGGCGTTCCGCCTGGTCTGGGTGCAGGCCGGTGTGGAAACCAGCAGCGAAATCCCGCCGGGCCATACCCGGCTGGCCGCGCAGTGAGCCGGCGCCTGCCCGCCGGCGCTACGGGCCCGCGGGCGGCGAAACGCCGGTCTTGCGCAGATACGGCAGCACGAACATGTACAGGCCGGTAAGCGTAAGCAGGGCAAGCGGCAACAGCGGCGAATAGGTCACCCACGGCGATGGCATCGCACCGCCGCTCTGTGCCAGGGCGACGAAGTTGGCGATGACGGTCAACGTGAAGAGGATGGCCACCCAGCGGTGGAATTGACGGATCCACTTGTTCCAGTTCATTGGGATTCCTTTGACTGATTCAAGAAAGAAGAATGTCCGTAGGAGCGGCGTCCCGCCGCGAGCTTCCAGCGCAAGCGCTTCGTCGAAGGAAGAGCTCGCGGCGGGACGCCGCTCCCACGATGCCCAGGCTTGTCTAGCTTGACGTGCGGCCGGGCTGGATCATCTTCCAGCCATTGCCGGAAGGGTCGCGGAAGTTCGCATCGATGTTGCCGTAGCGTTCTTCAGGCGCCTGGGTGAACTCCACGCCCTGGGCGCTCATGCGCTGGTACGCGCCGCGGCAATCGTCCACGTTGAGCACCAGCGGCGGCATGGCGCCCTTGGCCACGATCTCGCGCACGGTCTGTGCGGTGGCGGCGTCCAGCTCCGGCGCCTGCGGCTTGAACAGACCCAGCTGCAAGGACGGCTGGTCGGGATGCTGCACCGTCAGCCAGCGGTACTCGCCGTTGCGCGCGTCGGTGTGCACGCGGAATCCGACTTTCTCTACATAGAACTCAAGGGCCTCGTCCTGATCGCGAACGTACAGCCCAACCACTCCAATACCCTGACTCATGCAACCTCCGGTTTCTGCGGGGGCTCATTTGTAGCACCGGCCTGCTGGCGCCGCTTCTCCGAAACTGCGGTGATGAGGTCGGGGCGGTACGCCGCGCTGACGTAGCAGGCCGGCACGCGCTCCAGTTCGTGCCGCGCGGCCTGTTCTTGCGCGCGCAGCTCGCTGGGGCTCTGGCCGGTGACGTCGCGGAAGGTGCGGCCGAAGGTGCCCAGGCTGTTCCAGCCGGTCTGCAGCGCGATCTCCAGGATGGGCGTGTCGGTGTCGCGCAGCAGTGCCTTGGCCCGCTCGATCCGGCGCGTCAGCAGGTAACGATGCGGCGGCAGGCCGAAGGCTTCCTTGAACGACCTTGCGAAGTGGGCATCGGACACGTTGCTCACCTTGGCCAGACGTTGCACTGGCCAGGCCTCGTGAGAGGCGGCGTCCATGCGGTCCTTGGCGCGAAGCAGGCGGCGCAGTAGTTCGGGATCTTGGCCGCAGCCTGCCTGTTTCATCGCCGGACAAACTTCAAGCGTGCATTGCGCAAGCGCGCACGAACGTGGGAGCGGCGTCCCGCCGCGAGCTTTCGCTTGCGTTGCGTCTGCGCCAAGAGCTCGCGGCGGGACGCCGCTCCCACGTTCAATGCTGTTGCCATTGCGGCGTTCTCGTCAGTGTGGCGCTTGCAGCAAGTTCCGCAGCTTCAGGTAGACGCCATTGCTCCAACCGAAGCCGATGACGTTCTCGCTGTAGCCGGCGCTGATCTTGACGTCCGCATTGCCGGTGGCCATGTTGTATTTCTCGCGGATGGTGCCGTCGTGGGCCAGGCTGACGTCGATGGTGGAGACGAACTTGCCGCCCACGCGTTTGGCGTCTTCGTGGAAACCGTAGGCATCCAGCCCCGAAACCGCCAGCCAGTTGGTCGGCGCCCAGCCGAACGGCGCATCCCACTGCGCGCCGCTTTCGTCGGCGCTCATGGCCAGGCCGCCCTTGCGTTCGAACAGCGGCAGCTTTTCGCGCACCGCTTGCGCCTGCTGTTTTGAGGCCGCGCCGGCCCATAGCGGATAGAAAGTGGTGATGTAAGGATCGGCGGCGGACTTGCCGGCAACGAAATCGTAATCCTGGTACATGCCGGGCCCTGCCTGCCATAGATACTTGTCCATCGCCGCCTTGCGCGTTTCTGCGGCCTTGGCGAAGCGCTGCGCGTCTTCGTTCTTGCCCAGGCGCAGGGCGAAATCGCGCAGGGAGATCTCGTAGCGATAGAGCAGGCTGTTCAAGCACACCGGCGCGTAATGATGGGTGGAACCGGCGAACGGCCCGAAGTGGAAATTGACGTCGAAGCCGGATTCGCGCATGGCGCGGTCGCCAAGATAGTAATCGGCGCTGAGCCGCCACCCCTTGGCCCAGGCCTTTGCGCAGACTTCGGAGGCGCGCACATCGCAGCTGCTGGTCTTCAGGCGTTGCGCTTCCGCATCGTCCGGATGCTCGGAAGCTTTGACCAGATAGCCGGGGTCACGGTCCGGATGCGCAAGCAGCCACTCGATCACGCCGCGCAGGTAGTCGGCATCGCGCATCTCCAGCACCGGGCCGGCGCCGTAGTCGAAGTAACGCGCAAGGCCCGTGTCGCCGGCGCGGTGCTCGGGGCGGTTCCAGACCGCATAGTCGTGCAGCGCCAGCGGATAGGCGTGCGCAAGCCAGGCATCGGCCTCGGCCGCATTGGCGAAACTGGCTGGCGCCTGCAGCACTTCGCGGATCATTTCGCCCAGGAACGGCGGCTGCGAACGGGTGAGGTAGTAGGTGCGGTTGGCGTTGAGCACGCCGCCGTAGTGCTGGGCCTGGAACAGGAAGTTGTCGACCATGTCGCGGGCCAGCCTTTCGCGTTTGTCGGCCACCAGCCCAAGCACGATGAAGTAGCTGTCCCAGCCGTACATTTCGTTGAAGAATCCGCCCGGCACCACGTACGGGTTGGGCAGGTACAGCAGCCCCTGCTGCGGCAGCGTGGTGGGATCGAAATCGCCGATCTGGCGCACAGGCTGCGGCAATACGCGCACATCGACTTTGCAGCGTTTGGCGATCGCATCGATGGCGGCGGTGCGCTCAAGGTCCGCCGGCAGATAAAGCACCGGGCGGGTCTTGACCTTGTCATCGACCAGCGAAGAGCAGTCGTCCATCGAACGGGTCAGGGTGGTCCAGCCCTTGTCTATATAGGCAAGCGTCTTGGCGGGATCGGGCTCGGCGGCATGGGCGCCAAAAACGGACAGGGCCAGCGACAGGGCGAGGGCGGAAGCAGGGGGCACGGTGGGCATGGGCGGGATCCTATGATCAGGTCCTGACTGGGGGAGCCGGGACCCGGACTGTAACCGATGTGAATCGCGCTGACAGGAAGCGCCTGCGCGTTGCGCCGTGTCGATTTCGGAACCTCCTGTTCGTCGCAATGAAACATGCGAAGGACCGGGGTCCTTGCTTTCAGTCCGCAGGAGTTGCCATGCCGTGCGCCATCCGTTTCATATCGTGCCGTATCAGCCGTTGCGACCCATCGCGGTCAAACTCGATCGCATCTGCGGTTAACATCGCCGCTTTCGCCCAACCGAAAGGCCTGCGCGCATGAGCACCGAACCGCAATCCACTGACACTATCGCCGCTGTAGCGCCTGCGCCCCCGCAATCGCTGTGGGCCGAATTGCGTGATGCGATCCGCGGCACCAATGCCGACTACACCAAGATTCCGCTGCGTAAGGCAGTGTTCCTGCTGGCCGTGCCGATGGTGCTGGAACTGGTGCTGGAATCGACCTTCGCGGTGGTGGACATCTTCTTCGTGGCCAAACTGGGCCCCTCGGCCGTGGCGACGGTGGGGCTGACCGAAAGCCTGCTGTTCCTGCTGTATTCCATCGCCATGGGCCTGGCGATGTCGGTGACGGCGGTAGTGGCGCGGCGCATCGGCGAAGGCAAGCGCGAGGAAGCCGCCAATGCCGCCGTGCAGGCGATCCTGGCGGCGATACTACTGTCCATTCCGTTCGCGCTGGCCGGCATCTTCTTCGCCAAGGACCTGCTGCGGATGATGGGCGCCGACGCCTGGACCCTGGAGCACGGCTACCACTACATGCAGTGGATGCTGGGCGGCAACGTGGTGATCATGCTGTTGTTCGTGATCAACGCGATCTTCCGCGGCGCCGGCGATGCGGCCATCGCCATGCGCGTGCTGTGGCTGGCCAACGGTCTGAACATCATCCTGTGTCCGCTGCTGATCTTCGGCATCGGTCCCTTCCCCGAAATGGGCATCAAGGGCGCTGCGGTAGCCACGGTGATCGGACGTGGCGTGGGCGTGCTGTATCAGCTGTGGATGTTGTTCCATGGCGGCAAGCACATCCGCGTGGCGTCTTCGCAACTGGCGCTGCACGGCGCCACCATGTGGAACATCATCCGCACTTCGCTGGGCGGTATCGGCCAGATGATCGTGGCCATGACCGCCTGGATCTTCCTGATGCGCATCCTGGCCAATATCGGCAGCGAGGCGGTGGCCGGCGCGACCATCGCCATCCGCATCATGATGTTCACGCTGATGCCGGCCTGGGGCATGTCCAACGCCGCCGCGACCCTGGTGGGTCAGAACCTGGGGGCCAGCCAGCCGGATCGTGCGGCGGCGGCCGTGTGGCGGATCGGTTGGTACAACATGGCTTTCACTTTGCTGATCTCGGTACTGTTCTTCTTCTTCCACGACCGTCTTATCGGCATCTTCACCGATGACGCGCGGGTGATCCGGATCGGCGGCGAGTGGCTGCGGATCCTGTCGTATTCCTATTTCGTCTACGGCTGGTGGATGGTGGCGGTGCAGGCCTTCAACGGCGCCGGCGATACGGTCACGCCGACCAAGATCAACGTGGTGTTCTTCTGGCTGCTGCAGATTCCGCTGGCGTACCTGCTGGCCATCAACCTGGGCTGGCAGGAGTCGGGCGTGTTCTGGGCGGTGTTCGTGTCCGAAACCTCGGTGGGCCTGTTCACCCTTTGGCTGTTCTCGCGCGGGAAATGGAAGACGGCCCAGGTTTAGAGGAGGCGGTGGTCCACAACGGAAGAAGCCCCGCAGACGCGGGGCTTCTTGTTTTCGGAGCGTTTCCGGAGCCTTTATTTCTTCAGTTCCAGCACCGGCTCGAAGCCGCCGAAGATCATGCGCTGTCCGTCAAACGGCATCTTCTCGTTGTCTGGGTTGGACGGGTCCATGCGCGGGTCCTCCATCATCTTCTTCACGCCCGCGTCGCGGGTGGCCTTGTCGGGCCATTCCACCCACGAGAATGCGACTGTTTCCTCGGCAGTGGCCTGCACCGCCTTGCGGAAGTCGGTGACCTTGCCGTCGGGCACATCGTCGCCCCAGCCTTCGATGATGCGGGTGGCGCCGAACTCGAGGAAGATCGAATCGAACTTGCGGGCATGATCTATGAATTTCTGTTTGTTGGCGGTGGGCACCGCCAGGACGAAACCGTCGATGTAAGACATGGGAATCTCCAGGGTTGAGTGGAACGAAGGGGACCTTCTTACACGCAACGATCAGATGCGGTGAAATTCGACATGCGCGATCTGCATCGGTTCAGGTAGCGAGGTTCGATGCTTGCTCGTAAGAAAAGGGGGTTGTGGTGCGCTGCAACGTCAGCATTGCGAACACGTCTTTCAGTCCCTGCACGTTTGCCGCCCTCGCATGGTCCGCGCATCGCGGCTGTGGCAACATCGCGCCCCTGTCCGACCTGGGAGCGCAGCGTGCGCCCGATACTGATCGTTGCCGTCTTGGTTCTCGTTGTCTGCCCGTTGCTGCTGGCCATTGCCGGCGCATTTGCCGCACGCGGCGAGCCGCGTGCGGCAGCCACTGCGTGGGATGCAAGGCAGACCGCGCTGTCGGCGCTGCTCTACACGATTGCCTTCAACCTGACTTTCTTCGTGCAGGAACTGTTCCTGGTGCTGCCCAAGGCGTTCACGCCCGGCCTGCGGCCGACCCTGTTCCACAACAATCACCGCTGGGAAGGCGAGCACCCGCTGGCGCCGTTGTTCCAGGGAACCGGCGCTCTGGCCACCCTGGTTATGGGGCTTGCGATCCTGTTGTTGTTGAAGCGGGGCGCAGGGCGCTCCTTCGGCATGCGCTTGCTGCTGATCTGGCTGGCGTACTGCGGCGTGTTCATGGCCCTGCCGCAAGTGGCAGTGGGTGCGCTGAGCGGCGGCAGCGACCTGGGCATGGCGATGGAGTATTTCCAACTCGGCACCAACGCAAAAACCATCGCCGCGCTGCTGGCGTTGGGAATCATGCCGCTGCTGGCGCGCGAGTTCTGCAGGCAGTTGCTGAGCCTGGCCACTCCCGCACAACTGGCTAGCGCACGTGCGCGCAGCCGCTTCGTCCTGCAGGTGGCGACCGTGCCGGCGCTGATTGCGATCGTGTTGATCCTGCCGTTCCGCGTGCCGCGCGAATGGATCGAAGTGTTCTTCCTGCCGGTAGTGGTGCTGGTGGCAGGCATCGGCTGGATCCAGGCCGGCGCCTGGCGTGTGCGTGGAGTGGACTCTGCGCGGCTGTTGCCGTCGTCGTCGATGGTCTACCCGCTGTTGGCGGCCGTGTTGTTGCTGGCGATCTTCCAGCTGATATTGCGTCCGGGTGTCGCCTTCTACTGAGAAGGCGGTGGGGCCGCGTCGGCCGAAGCTTCCACTACAGCCGCATGCAGCGCTGGTAACGCTCGTCCACGCGCGTGGCGAACCACGCGGTGGTCAGCTGGCGGGTGATCTTGGGGCTTTCAAGTTTGATGCCCGGAATGAGCGCGCGCGGCAGTGGCTTGCGCTCATGGGCTTCGGCCAGCGCGAAAACCCTGGCATAGAGATCGGTGTCGTCGAAATCGAGCCGGTCGCCGCGTTCCAGCGCGCTGCGTATGGCGCGTTCGTCCAGGCCCAGTTGTCCGCTCAGCGCACGCACCGCCGACTCGGTCTTACCGGGATTGTCCAGGCGCGCGCCGGGCCGCAGCAGATCGCCATCCAAGGCAAGAGGAATGCCCGAGGCCAGGCTGACCGCGCTCTGGAACGCCGCATTGCGGCTGGCGTACCAGCCGGCGTTGTAGTCGGCGAAACGATGCAGCTTGCGCGTGTACGGCGTGCGATATCCCAGCAGGTGGGCGATGCCGAAGTACAGGCCGCCGCGGCGGGTGAACGCTTCCTCGCGGATCGATCCGTCGATGGGGTAGGGATAGTCGCCGGCGTGGGCTTCGGCGAAGGCGATGCTCACCTGCATGGGCCCGGCGGTCTGCACCGGGTTCATATCCGCGAACAGGCGCTTGCCCAGCGGCACGCGGCCGATCATGTCTTCGTAGATCTCGCTGAGCTGGCGTTCGGTGCGCGCGGCCTGCAGGCGCTGCGCATACGACCTGCCGTCGGAGGACTTGAAGTTGAGCGCGGCGTCCACCAGAAACTTGGGGATGTGCTTGGAAGCGGCGCGGCGGTCGATTTCGCCGCGCGCGATTTTCGGCAGGCCGGCCACCACGGGATCGGCCTGGTAGCCGGACTCCTGTTCGGTCACGGCAAGCACCGCGCAGATGTTTTCGCTATTGGGCTCGATGCGCTGGGCAGCGAAAGCGCTCTGGATATCGGCGGCCCAGCCGGTCCGGTCTACGCTTGCCGGCATCCGTCGCGCAATCTCCGAGCGCACGTCGGTGGGGCGTGGTCCGGGTTCCAGCGACCCTTGCGTTGCGCAGGCGGTCAGCAGTAGGGGGAACAGGAAGGCCAGGTGGGGCAGCTTCATCTTGCGTAGCGAAGTAGATTCGGCCGCGTGGGAGGGTGGTGGGGGCGACCGCATTGTCAGGTAGTTCTCGCTCATGCCCGCAGCATAGGGTCGATGCGGCATTTCTGCCATGCCAGTGTCCCCTTTGAAAAAGGGGGCGACAAAGCGCTGCAGCGGTTTGTGGGGGATTTGCTCTTCGCGCGAAAAGCAAATCCCCCGTCGCCCGCTTCGCGGACGCCCGCCCCCTTTTGCAAAGGGGGCAAACCGAAAGGCTCGCCATTCAGCGCGACGCCAGTCCAAATGCAGCTTCTTCAATCCGGAACTTCGGCTTCCACCAGCTTGCCCAGCAACACCAGCGATTCCTGCCAGCCCAGATAGCATTGTTCGACCGGGATGACTTCCGGGATGCCTTCCTGGACGACGTGCAATTCGGTGCCGCAAGACACTTCGGTCAGGGCGATGGTGGTCAGCATCTCGCCGGGCAGATTCGGGTCGTCGAAACGGTCGTTGTAGCGGATAAGCGTGTTCGGCGTCAGTTCCAGATAGGTGCCGCCGAAGCTGTGGCTGTTGCCGGTGGAGAAATTGGTGAACGCCATCTTGTAGGTCCCGCCCACTTTCGCGTCCAAGTGGTGGACCTTGCAGGTGAAGCCGTTCGGCGGAAGCCATTTGGCCAGCGCGTCGGCATCCAGGAAGGCGCGGTAGAGGCGCTCGGGCGTGGTTCGCAGCACACGGTGCAGGCGTACGGTACTGGTGGTCATATCGGATTCTCGTTGGCAGAGGAAAGCCCTCTGTCTCTACGACGACCGGGCAGGCCCCGAATCGACAAGACCGATCATCCCATCGCGTTGGGCCGTCGGTTTGATTTCTGCTCAACCCTGGTTTGTGGAATATTCACTTCCGGCCTTGCGTATGGGCGTCCAGTATCGCGGCTTTCCTATCCGGTCGGGGGTGCGAGGACATGGCGCTGCAATCCGTTTCTACTTCGGCCTTCGTCCTCAGTTTGCTGCTTGCCGCGCAGAACGCGGCGGAGCGGTGGACCCCGGAGCAGATTTCCACCGACCAGTACGAATCTTCGCCGACCCTGTCGCCGGACGGCCGCGAGATGTTCTTCTTCCGCGCCGACCGCCAGTTCGATCGCTACCGCCTGCTGTCCACGCGCTGCATCGATGGACGCTGGTCGGCGCCGACCGAACCGGCGTTTGCCGCAGCCCCGGGCGCACTGGAAACCGATCCGGCCTTCAGTGCCGACGGCCGCCGTCTGTACTTCGGCAGCGACCGGCATCAAAAGGACGATCTGGATATCTGGAAAGTCGAACGCAACGCCGATGGGCAGTGGGGCGCACCGATTCGCTTGCCGGAACCGGTCAATTCGCAGCACAGCGAGTTGCTGCCGCGCGAACTGGCCGATGGCCGTCTATTGTTCGGGTCCAGCCGTCCCGGCGGGTCCGGTGGGCGCGATCTGTACCTGGCTACTCCGCAGAGCGATGGAGGATGGCGGGTCGAGCCATTGCCCGGCGGCGCGAACACCAAGGGCGACGAGTACGAGGCCGATATCTCGCGCGACGGAAAGGTGATGGTAGTGGTGGCCAATCGCGGCGAGCGTTCGCACCTCTACCGCTACGAACGCGTGGACGGCGCATGGCGAGAAACCGGGCAGGTGCCAGCGCGGCAGGACGTCTTCCAGGTCGGGCCCTTGCTGTCGCCGGATGGCAAGCGCTTGCTGTTCGCCCAGGCCGACGGCGAGAATTCGGGCGAGCTGTTCCTCGTGGATCTGGAGCCTGGTGCCGATACCGCCTGGCCACGTGCTTGCGATTGACCGTTACGGAACTCGAAATCCTGCACCACGACCTGAGTTCCCCCGACGTTGGGCGGAAACTGCCGCCAATGTGACCGTCCGCACATTCGGGCGAAACGGGACCTCCAATGCACATGCGCAGATCAGCCCGGGATGGCAAGCTGTGCGCGCGAAGCCATGGTGGGGAAGCCGAACGGCCTAGCGTTTCGACGCCGCAACACACTGGGGAGTGTGATGAAGCAAGAGCTTGACCTAGCGGCCATTCGCCTGGCGACCGGCTGATGCGCATTGTCTTTTTCGCGATAGCGCTGACGATCGCGGCGCCGGTCTGCGCCCAGACCGTCAGCGACAACTTGGACCGCATCAGCGGCGAGCGCACCGTGGCCTATACCGCCGACGGCAGCAGGGACACCAGCATGCCTGTCTTCACCTTCGAGGCGATCCTGGCGGGGCATACCTCGTCTTCTTCGGTCAATCTTGCCTTCGTTTCGGGCGCCGGCTCGCGCTTCGCCGCCTGCCACGGCATCGAATGGTTGGCCGATGGCCGGCCCGTATCCGCCAGTCCGTCGTCGTATAGCGGAAAAATGGTGGATGGCGAGATGATCGAGCTGATCGGCCAGAACGTCACCGTTCAGTGGGCAAGCGACATCGGTGGCGCCCGGGACGTGCGTTACCGTGTCTGCCGGAACGAATATGCCTTGACCCACAACGACATCGAGGCCTTCGCAAGGATCGCCGCCAAACTGAAAGGGGCGGCGCTTTCGCCTGCCTCCGCCCGCGCCAACGCGCCTGCGACGGTTCCGGCGAAGGGCGAAGTCGAATACAAAGGCATGAACTGGCGTCCGAAGAACCCCGGATCGTTCTGAAAGGCAATGCGGTCGGAGCGCCGCATCGTCCGTTCACCGCATCGGCCGCTGATTCCGGATAACCTTGCCCCGGTTCGCCGGAAGAGGGTCTGGCATGGATTTGGTGAAGATACTGCGGTCGCTTGAGGAATTCCTCTACGAATTGCTCAGCTGGCTGGTGTTCTATCCGCGCACGCTGTGGCGCGTCCTGCGCAACCCGGCGGGCGTTGCGCGCTACACCCGCCAACAACTGCAACAGCCGGCCAGCGAACAGTTCCTGGAAATGGTCAGCCCGGTGTTGACCTTGCTACTTTCCATCCTGTTCGCGCACGGCATCGAGATGGCGGCGCAGGTGCCGATCATCGACGAGCATGACAGTCCCATCGCCGTGACGATCTTCGGGACCGACCAGGGCCTGCTGTTGGGGCGCGCGTTCTGCTACGGCCTCTACAGTCTGGTCGCCGCGGTCTGGGTGATGAGCCGGTTCCGCACCCGCGTCGACCGCAACACTCTGCGCGAGCCTTTCTTCGTACAGAGCTACTTGGTATCGCCGTTCGCATTGCTTTGCTCCACCGCTTCGGTGATGGTGCGCACCAACGACCGCGGACTGCTGCTGGCGGGGGCCGTGCTGGCCGTTGCCATCACGGTCTGGTACCTGTGGGCGCAGACCACCACCTACCGCACACTGCTGAACATCGGCAGGTTGCGCGCCTTCGCCTACGCGTTTATCAGCTTTCTGCTGGTCACACTATTCCTTTCGGTGATGGCGATTCTCATGCTAACGGCCTGAGCGAACCCATCCGTCCGCGCTCAAGCCAGTTCGCAACGACCACGCAAAGATCCAGGAGCGATCCGATGAAGCGAACAAACCTGCTGTTTCCCTTGCTGGTTCCGCTGGTCGCCTGCCAGGCGATGCCCTGCGCCGCGCAAGAGCCCGGAGCGCCTCTGCCGCGCAACTGGACGTTCGAGCCGACGCCCGCCTGGCACGACGAATTCGACAAGCCGGGCGCTCCCGATCCGGCCAAATGGGGTTACGACCTGGGTGGGCACGGTTGGGGCAACAACGAGTTGCAGTACTACACCGACAGCCTGGACAACGCGTCCGTCGCCGACGGCGTGCTGACCATTACCGCCAGGAAGAAAAAGCGCAATGGCCGCGCCTATACCTCCGCGCGGCTGGTGTCCAAGGGCAAAGGCGACTTCCTGTACGGCCGCTTCGAGATGCGCGCCAAGCTGCCGCCGGGGCGGGGCACATGGCCTGCGTTATGGATGCTGCCTACCGACCAGGCCTACGGCGGATGGCCGAAGTCGGGCGAGATCGACATCATGGAGCACGTGGGCTACGACCCGAACCGCGTGCACATCACCATGCACACCCAGGCCTACAACCACACCATCAATACGCAGCGCACCGGCATCAAGCAGGTCGACGGCGCCATCGGCAAGTTCCACGTCTACCGTACCGACTGGACCCCCGACGCCATCCGCGGTTATATCGACGACGAACTGGTGTCGGAGTTTCCCAACGAAGGTACCGGCCCGGCCGCATGGCCGTTCGACCAGCGCTTCCACTTCCTGATCAATATCGCCGTGGGCGGAAACTGGGGCGGGAAAGAGGGCGTTGACGAACGCGCGTTCCCTGCCAGCATGCAAGTCGATTACGTTCGCGTATATCCGCTGAAGTAGGTCGGGATACGCCCCCGACGCCTGCACCGTATCCGGCCGACCTCTCGGCAACCATTCCGCATATCGGCCGCGTAGGGCCGACCTACCTATTAAACTATCTGCCATGCACCTTTCCGCGCTGCACCTTTACCCAATCAAATCCTCCGCACCGCTTGCGGTGGAAGCCGCGCGGGTGCAAACGCGCGGCCTGGAATACGACCGGCGATGGATGGTGGTGGACGCGGATGGCCGCTTCATCACCGGACGCGAGTTGCCGCGCTTGACCTTGGTGGTGGCTCAGCCCGGCCCCGAAGGCCTGTCGCTGAGCGCGCCCCGCATGCCGACGCTATCGGTGCCGATTCCACTAGCCGAGGCCACCAGGCCGGTGACGGTCTGGAAGAATGAAGTCGCCGCCAAGCCCGCCGGTGCCTCTGCCGACCAGTGGTTGAGCGAATTCCTGCAGCGTCCGGCGCATCTGGTGCACATGGACGCTGCGGTCACCCGCCCCATGACCGATCCGAAATCGCAGGCCGGCGATGAGGTGAGTTTTGCCGACGCTTTTCCGCTGCTGCTGATTTCGCGCGCGGCATTGGAGGGATTGAACGAGCGCCTGGCCAAGCCCGTGTCCATGCTGCAGTTCCGCCCCAACCTGGTGGTGGACGGCGTAGCGGCGCACGCCGAAGACGGCTGGAAACGCATCCGCATCGGCGAAGTGGAGTTCGACGTAGCCAAGGCCTGCACCCGTTGCGTGTTCACTACCGTCGATCCGGTGCGGGGCGAGAAAGATCCCGACGGCGAACCGCTGCGCACCCTGATCGGCTATCGGCGTACGCCCGAGGGCGTTACCTTCGGCCAGAACCTGATTCCACGTTCGCTTGGAAGCGTGCGTGTGGGCGATGCGGTGCAAGTGCTGGCCTGAGCCGGCGGCCTCAGTCGTCCGACTGGCCCAAGGACGCCCCCAGCGAATCGGAGACCTCTTCCAACAGCTTGCGTAGTTGCAGCAGTTTCGTTTCGCCCAGGCTTTTCGCCAGATCGGCCTCGAACTGCGCGCTCAGCTCGATCAACGCCCGCATTACGTTCTTGCCGCGCGCGCTGAGCATGGCCAGCTTGGCGCGACCGTCGGCGGGGTCGGGCACGATCTTGAGGTATCCGCTGGCCACCAGCGCATCGACCAGGTAGGCCATGCTCTGCTTGGTCATGCCGGCGCCTTCGGCCAGCGCCGTGACCCGCGACCCGGTCGGCTCGATATGGCGGAAGACCACGCTGTGCGCTATGCGCAGATCCTCGAAACCGCGCTGGGCCAGGGTCGCGTAAACGCGCTGCTGCAAGGCCTGATAGGGCAGGCGCAACAGGCTGCCCAGGGTGCGCTGACGGTCGGGAACGGAAGGAGGCATGGGTCCAGCTTGACATATAGACAGATATGCTGTCTATTAAAGTCAGTTTATCTGACCAAAACCCATCAACGAGGATGCATCATGAGCAACGTCGCCCCACTGGAATCGGCCATCGTGGACCCCATCGCCCGCAACCTGGCCGTCGTCGACCGCCACATCCGCGAGGAAGCCTCCGACCCGGACGGCGTGCTTGCCCTGTACACCGAAGACGCGGTGCTTGAGCTGCCCACGCGCGGTCTGCGCTTCGACAATCTGCAAGCCATCGCCGACAACTACCGGCGGATGTTCGCCTCGATGGCCGAGGTAAGCATCCAGCCCATCGATCGCTTCGCCACCTTCGACCGGGTGATCGACGAATGCCGGGTCAGCTTCCGGCTGGTCGGCGACGGCATGCTCAACGCACCGGTACCGGTAGGCGCAAGCGTGGAACTGCACCTGCTGCATGTCTTCCACATGCGCGACGGACGCATCGCCCGCGAATCGGTGTTCGAAGGCTGGCGCAGGACCGACATGCAAAACTGAGGCGCGGCAAGCTTCCAAGCGCTCATAGTCGCGCGAACCACCGCCGGATGGCGGGGTCGCGCGACTGCCGTAACGCTCTGGAAAACTTTGCGCGAACGATGGCAGACTCTGGCTTCCATGAGTCCGCACCCCCTCGACAATCCCATCTGGGAATCCCTGGCCAGCCGGCACCGCGCGCTGGCCCTGCGCCATAGCGATGTCGCGCGTTATCCGCCGGAAGTCGCGCCCTTCCTGGGCGTGCCAGCCGACGGTGTCGATGCTGCCGCATCGCTGGAGTCGCTGGTCCCACGCGGCGACACCGTACTGCTGCTGGGCCGGACGCCGGCACAAGCCGAAGGCTGGCGATTGCAGCAACTGGCAATGCTGGCGCAGATGGTTTGCCAGGCTCCGATTGTCGAAGTGGATGGCCCGGACCTGGTCGAATTGACCGAAACCCATCGCGCCGATGTGCTGGCGCTGACGGCGCTGGTCTACCCGCATTACTTCCGCCCACGCACCGTGGAACTGGGGCGCTATTTCGGCATTTACCAGGAGGGTCGGCTGGCCGCGATGATCGGCGAACGCATGGGCATGGATGATTACACGGAAATCAGCGCGGTCTGCACCCATCCCGATTTCAATGGGCGCAGCTACGCACGACGCTTGCTGGCGTGGCTGTCCAACGACATCCTGCGCCGCGGCTTGACGCCTTTCCTGCACGTAAGCCATGACAACCGCAGGGCCAAGGAGTTGTACCTGCAGAACGGCTATCGCCTGCGTCGGGACATCGCGTTCTGGTCGTTGCGTCGGGACGGTCACGGCCCTTGAGTACGGATCGCTCGCTCGCATGAACAACTACATAGTCCTGCTGCGTGCGGTGAACGTCGGCGGCACCGGAAAGCTGCCCATGGCAGACCTGCGCGCGATGTGCGAATCGGCCGGCTTCCAGGACGTGCGCACCTACATCGCCAGCGGCAACGTGGTGTTGCGAAGCGGCTCCAGCGCGGCGCAGGTGAAGACGACGCTGGAAGCCTTGTTGATGCGCTATGCCGGAAAGCCGGTCGGCGTGCTGGTGCGCACTCCTGCGGAAATGGCGGCGATTCTTTCTGCCAACCCTTTTCCGCAGGCCGCACCCAATCGCATGGTGGTGGTGTTTCTGGATCGAGCGCCGGCAGCGGACACGTTGTCCACGCTCAGTCATGTCAACGGTGAAGAAGTGGCGTTGGGCACCCGCGAGCTGTACGTGCACTACGGCGACGGCATGGCCGATTCCAAGCTCAGGATTCCTGCGGCAAAAACCGGCACGGGACGAAACCTGAATACCGTAGCCAAGTTGGCGCAGATGGCCCTCGAGTAGTCGCCCGCCGGCGCACATGCGGTCGTATTCATTCCTGGTTTGGTTCGTTTCGCGGGCACGCACTAGACTGGCACCCATCGCACGCTATCGCGATGCCGCCCCAGCGGTGCCCCCTTATCCCGGAAAACGACGCGGCATGCCCATCCCTGGAAAGTTCCTGATCGTTCTGGCCGTCTGCCTGACGGCCTGCCAGCAAAAAACTCCGGTCCAGACCCCGGTCACGATTGTCGATGTGCCTGCAGGCGCAGGGCAGGGCGGCGCGCTCAGTGGCGGTTCGCCTGCGCCCGCGCCAGTGGCGCGCAAAGCCGATGTATCGAGCGGAACGGATTGGCCGGCGGTCGAGCTGACTTCGGGGCGGGCATGGATAGGCTGCGATTCGGTTCCGGCCGAAGCGAAGCGTTCGGCCGAAGAAAAGAATCAAGTCGAAACCAGCGGACAGAGCGAAACGATCGACGGTCAACCGCTCACCGATCTGTCGTATGCGGGGGTGATCGCCGCGCTGGAAAAATGCAAAGGGACCGGAGTACTTCGGCTGGGGTACGAGGGCAAGATAGCAACCGATTTCACCGCATTGGTGGAGCGGGTGGGCAACGTCGCAGAGCGGCTGAAAATCGAGCGGCGCATTCTGGATCTGAATTCCAGCGGCGGCCACGTCGAAGACGCCATGAAGGCCGGCGATGCCATCGGCTCCTCGCAATGGACCATCCATGTCGGCGAAAACGCCATCTGCCACAGCGCCTGCGTCTTGATCCTGGCCGCGGGCGACGATCGCCAGATCGCCGGCAAGGTCGGCATCCACCGGATGATCCGCGTCGACTCCACCGCCACCACGCGCGCCGAGCTCAGCCAGGAGCTGCGCGAAGTGTACGAAAAGATGAAGGAATATCTGGAGCGCAACGGCGCATCGGTAGCCGTCGCGGATCTGATGATGACCGTGCCCAACCGCAAATTACGGCTGCTGTCGGCCGACGAGCTGGTGGAGTACGGGTTGGACGGCACCAATGCCGTGCAGGACGATCTTGAGCGCATCCGGCTGACGCGCAAATGCGGTGAAGACTTCGTGCGGCGCAAGGACGAGTTCACGCGCGCCTTCGAGCGGGAATGCCAGTTGCCGGGCAGCTCCGCCGAAGCGGTGGACGCGTGCGGACTGGCGCTAAGGGAAAGCTTCGGTTTCCCCGATGCAAAGTGTCCCATCGAGAGTCCGCTTTCCTCCGTTGCCGAATTGCCGCCGGCTGCGGGCAATGTAGGCAGCGAATAGCGAGCGCGTAGGAGCGACGTAAGTCGCGAAACCACTCCCACCGGAAGGTTCTTGTTGGCGACTCACGTCGCTCCTACGGCGCTCCTGCCTGCGACCCACTCCTCGCACAGCGCCCGCTTATGCGCCGGTGTCAGCTGCTTGATGCGGTATTCGGCCCGGCTCGCCTCTGACCGATCGGGGTAGGCGCGCTGGCCCAGCAGCCGCAACGGCGGATGCGCGCGGGTATAGCGGGCTCCCTTTCCCGCCGCATGCTTGGCGTAGCGCAGCGCCACATCGACCGCGATGCCGGTATACAGGCTGCCGTCGCGGCATTCGATCAGGTAGACGTACCAGCAAGACGGCGGTTTCAACGCCCTCCGCCTCCACCCCCGCCGCCGCCACCGCCGGAGGATCCTCCGCCCCCGCCGCCGGAAGAACTGCCGGGCACGCTGGAAGAAGAGGCGATCTGCGAACTCAGGCTGCTGCCCACCGCCTCAGTGAAACTGCCCAGGTCGCCGATGTGGCTGCCGTGGTACCAGGAAATTCCGGCGGTCGCCGCGGCCACCGCGGCCGCGCCCGCAGCCACGGTGAACTTCCCGGTCCAGGCATCTTCCACTTCAAGCGCCACCGCGTAAGGCAGCAGCATCTCGTAGCGCTTGGCGTCCAGTACCGGCGGTGCGTCGGGCCCGGGCAGGTTCTTCAATTCATCGCGTTCGGCGACGCTCAGGTAACGCTTAAGGCCTTCTATTTCATCCAGCAGTTCGCGACCGGCCTGCGTCGGCGCCTTGATCAGTACGCCGAAGGCCACCACCGCGATCAGCATCAGCCCGACCGCGATGAGGATGAAAGGAATGCCGCCGCCGCCGCTCAGGGCCAGCGATGCGAAAGCGCCAAGGAAGGCGATGACCGCAGCGATCACGATGCTGCCGCCGTTGCGCGCGAACAGTGCGGGTTTGAACCGCTTTTCCAGCGTGCTGGAATGCGCCGACTGCGCGGCCGAAACGATGGCGGCGTTGGTGTTCTTGAGTTCCAGTTGCTGCAGGCCGCCCTTGAACAGGGTCGATAGCAGGACGCGCTGCTCCTCCACCGAAGGCGGCGATCCTCCTTCGGTCCTCTGCAGCTCCCAGTCATCGCTCAGGAAGCCATTTTCGCGCTGGATGCGCACGTTGCCGCCCACCGCCAGCGACAGCAGGTCCGAGGAGAAGCAGCGCGTGTCGTAGGACATGCGCTGCATGAAACGCAGACCCGCGGGCGAATAGCCGGCCGGCGGCTGGTAGCGGGCGATGATGACGCCGGGCTTGGGGTCGCGCCCCAGGCGCTGCCAACGACGCGCACAGAAGGCCAGTAGCACGATCAATGACGTCAACGCGATCAGGATGCCGCGGTTGTCCTTCAACAACCACAGCCGGCGTTGCGTGGCGGTGGGCGCGGCGACGATGCCTTTGGGAAAGCTCATCACCACCGTCAGGCCTTCGCCCGGAGCGAGCGGTTGGGTCAGCAACCAGCGTGCGATGCCGGGTCCCACTACCTTTGCGTCGTATGCATTGCCTGTCTGTCCCTGCGCGCCCGTGTAGCCCTCCACGCCGATCCGGTCGGCGTCGACAGCAGAAGGCAGCCGCACTTCCACGCTGCCGCGCTCGATGGGGAAATCCCAGCCGGTACCGATCGCGTTCCAGTACAACTCGTCGTGGTCTTCGAAGAATCCCAACTGGCGCGTGGTGCGATAGCGCAGAGTGAAAGTGAAATCGCCCGGCGTCGGCAGGAAATCGTCGTTGCCGGTATTGATGCGCACGCCGTTGGCTTTCTTTTCCAGAAACCAGGGCTCGGGTTTGCCATCGCGCTGCACATCGATCATCTGGAAGTCGACGACCACGCGATTGCCGAAGCGGTCCTTGTAGCGCGTCGGGAAATCCCGATAGATACCGCGGCGGATGTTGTTGCCTTCGGCGCGCACCGTAATGCGTTCGGTCACTCCCAGGCTGCCGTCGGCGCTGACATGCACCTGGCTGTCGTAGGAAAGGATGCGTTCCTGCGCGGTCAATGGCGCGGCAAGCACAAGCAGCAATGCGAAGAGAATTCCTTTCATGGGGAAAGCTCCACTTTCACCGCAGCGCGGCCGGCTTCTTCGGCCTGGAAGAATTCGGCGTTGTCGAACCCGCCGATGCGGGCGACCAGCAGGTCGGGCACGCGTTGCACGGCGTCGTTCAAATCGCGCACCGCGCCGTTGTAGAAGCGGCGCGCGTACTGCAACTGTTCTTCCACCTCCACCAGATCGCGCTGCAGGCTGGAAAAATTCTCGCTGGCCTTCAGGTCGGGATAGCTCTCTTTCAAGGCCAGCAGACGGCCGATGCCCTGTTCCAGCGCCGATTCGATGCCTCCCAGTTTCCCCGGCGCTTGCGCCGCCATGGCCTGGCCGCGCAGCTCGGTCACCGTGGCCAGCACCGCCTGCTCGTGGCCGGCGTAGGCCTTTACCGCCGATACCAGCGACGGCACCAGGTCGTGGCGACGGATCAGCTGCACGTCCACATCGGCCCAGGCGGTACGCACCTGGTTGCGCAAACGCACCAACCGATTGAAGGAAAACACGGCCCACGCGAGCAGCGCCAGCGATGCCAGGAGAACGATCACGGCAAGTACGGTCAAGGTCGGGCTCCTGCCTCCACGGATTGGCCGATTATGCCCGGCTCTCTATCACCGGGCAGCGCGGCTAGCGCCACGCCGCCGACTTCAGTGTCACGCGTCGATCACCCGGATGGTCACCCCGTCCAATTGCACGGTCTGGCCCGCGCGGATTTTGCAGGTCTTGCGCAGCTCGGTAGTCCCGTCCACCGACACCGCGCCACTGGCCACCAGCGCCTTGCCGGCGCCGCCGCTGTCGCAGATCCCGGTCAGCTTCAACAACTGGTTGAGCTCGACGTGGTCGCGGTCGAGTTCGAATTCGAGGACAGTCATGGAGGATCGTCTTGGAAGCGAAGGCGGGGCGGCAGGATCGCACGACCCCAACGCTCCCGCCATCTCGCCTTGAGCCTAGCCGCGCTCATTCCTTCTCGAATTGCTTCAGCTCGTCGAGGATGCGTCCGGCCTTGCGCAAGCTGGCGCCGGTGACGCTGTCTTCCATCGCCTGGGCCAGGCGCGGGCGCTTGGGGCTGCGCGACCAGCGATGGAACCACCACACGCCCAGCAGGATTACCGCGCCAATGCCGCCGCCGATCCAGAACACCGAGGGCGCCTGGGTCCAAAGATCCACGCCCGCCTTGCCCGCCAACACCGCGCACAGCGGCACCCACAGGAACGCCCAGGGCAGGCCCACGATCATCCCGCCCAACACATAGAAGCGTCGCACCTGGGCCAATCGCTTCTGGATTTCCAGCACGGGCTGGCTGTAGTCGCTATTGACCCTGCTGATCATGCCGATGGTGATGCCGCCCATGACGATGGACAGCACGCCGTAGGCGTGCACGATCAAGCCCGAGATCAGCATCTGCGGCACGTCGCGGTGCAGCGGCCAGAACGAGGCGGCCAGCAGCACGAATCCAAGGCCGAACACCATCTGCAGCACCTGCCCCCAGTACAGGGGGCGCAAGCTGCTGCGCAGCTTCTGCATCCTGCCTTCCTTGAACAGCTGCAGGTTGATGGCGTTGCCTTGCTCCATCCGGCGTTCCAGGGCCAGCCAGGCGGTTTTCAGTTCGTCGAGTTCCATGATGTTTTCCATGAGTTCGCTTTGCGTTGTGTGGAATCAGATTTCGTTGCGGATGCGTTGCTTTAGGCGGCTGAGTTTGGTCGCCACGTTGGTTTCGCTGATGCCCAGTATTTCGGCGATCTGGCGGTAACTCTGGTCCTCCAGGTACAGCAGCAACAGCGCACGGTTGAGTTTGTCCAGCTGGCCGATGAAGCGGTGCAGGGCACGGACCTGCTGGTCGGTTTCATGATCGGCGCCGTTGTCGTCGGCGATGTCGTGCAGCTCCTCGTCCAACGGCACCGAATGCCTGCCCCGGTGGGCGGTGCTGCGGACATGGGAAATGGCCACGTTCAGCGCGATGCGGTACATCCAGGTGGAGAACGGCTTGGCCGGGTCGTAACCGGGAAACGCCCGCCACAACTGGGCGGCGATCTCCTGGGCCAGGTCGGCGCGGTCCTCGGCATGGAAGCCGTAGGCGTTGGCGACCTTGAACACGATCCTGCGGTGTTGTTCCAGCAGTTCACCGAAGCGAACCTGAGGTTGCGTGTCCCTTGCCATGGTTGCGGTGTACCCCATCCTGCTGCCTGCGATTGTGCTTGTCTGAACCATGATTCGCAGCGGCGTAGGGAAAATCACACCCGGGAACCCCCCTCCGGCGGAAAAAGTGGGCAGGACTGAACAAAATGGGCCATACGCCGGCGGATGTCATTGCGCTGACTCCACCGGTCCCCGACAATCGGGCCTCCCATGGGAGATATTTCTTGAGTTCCGACCTTCAGGCGTCCGCCACGGCCGCCCAGCTCCGCAAGTTGTGTTCGCATTTCGCCAAGCCGCGCCTGAGCCGCGCCATCTGGCAGCTGCTCAACACCCTGCCGCCCTTGCTGGCGATCTGGGCATTGATGGCCTGGAGCGTGGTGGACCAATGGGGCTACGGTTGGACCTTGCTGATGGCCGTTCCCGCCGCCGGCTTCTATGTGCGTCTTTTCATCATCCAGCACGACTGCGGCCATGGTTCATTCTTCGCCAGCGAGCGCGCCAACCATATCGTCGGCGCGTCTCTGGGGCTGATCACCCTGTTCCCGTTCGGTTATTGGAAGAAGACCCACGCGATCCACCACGGCACCTCCGGCAACCTGGACCGCCGCGAGATGGGCGACATCGAAACGCTGACCGTGGCCGAGTACGAGGCGCGTTCGTGGTTCGGCCGCTTCTGCTACCGCTTCTACCGCAGCACGCCGGTGCTGCTGGGCATCGGCCCGCTGTACCAGTTCGTCATCAAGCACCGCTTCCCGTTCGATCTTCCCTTCACCTGGAAGAAGGAATGGGCCAGCGTGATGCTCAACAACCTCATGCTGCTGATCGTCGGCGGTTCGCTCGGTTTCGCCATCGGCTGGCATACGGTGCTGCTGGTGCACCTGCCGATCGTGCTGCTGGCCGGCGCCATCGGCGTGTGGCTGTTCTACGTGCAGCACACCTTCGAAGGCGCTTACTGGACCAACAAGGAAGAGTGGGATGCCGGCAAGGCCGCGGTGTCCGGCAGCTCGTACTTCGACCTGCCTGCCGTGCTGCACTGGTTCACCGGCAACATCGGCTACCACCACATCCACCACCTGGCCAGCCGCATTCCCAACTACCGGTTGCGCGAGGCCTTCGAATCCAGCGAACTGCTGCAGTCCGCTCCGCGCCTGACCGTGTGGTCCAGCCTCAAATGCGCCCGCCTCAAGCTGTGGGACGAGCAGTCCGGGCGCATGGTCGGCTTCGGCTACCGCGCCAAGGCAATGGCGTAACCCAATGTAGGGCGGGTTTTAACCCGCCTTCCGGGTTCCGTGGTATTTGCGGAAAGTTCGGTAGATGCTCGCCGGAGTATCGCGGCGCATCCAAAAGGCGAGTTAAAACCCGCCCTACGAGACCTGTACAGCGTGGCCGAAATACCGGTTTAGGGCGACAGCTCTGGTCCCAGGGCGCACAATATCGCCTTGCGTAGGCCCTGTTCCGGGGCGCGCCGGAGTTTTCTGTCATGTCCAACGAGTCGCCCATCGAATCCAGTCCCCCCCTACTTTTCGCCGATCTTGGTCTTTCCGAGCCCGTCATGGCCTCGGTCACCGAGGTGGGCTACGAGTCCCCTTCGCCGATCCAGGCCGCCACCATTCCCGCGCTGCTGGCCGGCAAGGACGTGCTGGGCCAGGCCCAGACCGGCACCGGCAAGACCGCGGCCTTCGCGCTGCCGATCCTGTCGCGCCTCAAGCTGGATCAGCGCAAGCCGCAGGCGCTGGTGCTGGCGCCGACCCGCGAGTTGGCCATCCAGGTGGCCGAAGCCTTCCAGCGTTATGCCCGCAAGATTCCCGGTTTCGTGGTGCTGCCCATCTATGGCGGGCAGGGCTATGCGCCGCAGCTGACCGCCCTGAAGCGTGGCGTGCACGTGGTGGTGGGAACGCCGGGCCGCGTCATCGACCATCTGGACCGCGGCACCCTCGATTTGTCCGAGCTAACCACGCTGGTGCTGGACGAAGCCGATGAGATGCTGCGCATGGGCTTCATCGACGACGTCGAAGCGGTGTTGAAGAAGACCCCGCCGCAGCGCCAGGTGGCGTTGTTCTCGGCGACCATGCCGCAGGCGATCCGCCGCATCGCCCAGACCTACCTGCACGATCCGCAAGAAGTCACCATCACTTCCAAGACCACCACCGCGACCAACATCCGCCAGCGCTACTGGTTCGTCAGCGGCATGCACAAGCTGGATGCGCTGACCCGGATCCTGGAAGCCGAGCCCTACGAAGCCATGATCGTGTTCGCCCGTACCAAGGCCGGCACCGAGGAATTGGCGCAGAAACTGCAGGCGCGTGGCCTGGCCGCCGCCGCCATCAACGGCGACATCCAGCAGCAGCAGCGCGAGCGCACCATCCAGCAGCTCAAGGACGGCAAGCTGGACATCCTGGTGGCTACCGACGTGGCCGCGCGCGGCCTGGACGTGGAACGAATCAGCCACGTGCTGAACTACGACATTCCCTACGACACCGAAAGCTACGTGCACCGCATCGGCCGCACCGGCCGCGCCGGCCGCAGCGGCGATGCGATCCTGTTCGTCACCCCGCGCGAGAAAGGCATGCTGCGCTCCATCGAACGCGCCACGCGCCAACCGATCGACGAAATGAAGCTGCCCAGCGTGGAAGCGGTGAACGACCGCCGCGTCGAGCGCTTCCTGGGCCGCATCACCGACACGCTGGCGACCGGCGAGCCGGGCGAATACCGCTCGCTGGTGGAGCGTTACGAGCAGGAAAACAACGTGCCCATGGTGGACATCGCCGCCGCGCTGGCGCGCCTGCTGCAGGGCGAAACTCCGCTGCTGCTGCGCCCGGACCGCACGCCGGCGCCCCCGCAGGCCTACGAACGCAACGAGCGGCACGAACGCAGCGAACGTCCCGCGCGTCCGCAGCGTAGCGAGAAACCGGCCTACGAGCGTCCGGCACGGGAAGAACGCCCCGCGCCCCGTCGCGACGATGCGCCCACGCCGTTCGAGCGTCCGGCGGCGCGCAGCTTCGACAAGCCCGCGCGCGAATCCTCGCGCATCGAGCGTCCGGCCTTCGACAAGCCCGCCGAGCGACCGCGCATCGACAAGGGCCCGCGTGAGAAGCCCGAGATCGGCATGGAATCGTTCCGCATCGAAGTGGGCCACGCGCACGGTGTCAAGCCTGCCAACATCGTCGGCGCCATCGCCAACGAAGCCGGCCTGGACAGCAAGTTCATCGGCCGCATCGACATCCAGGACGACTACACCGTGCTGGACCTGCCCGAAGGCATGCCGAAGGAACTGCTGATGCACCTGAAGAAGGTGTGGGTATCCGGGCAGCAGCTGCGCATCCACAAATTGGGCGATGCCGATGCCGGCGGCGACACGCCGCCGCGCAAGTTCAAGCCCGCTGGCGCGCGCACCGGCAAGCCTTCGGGCTTCAAGCCGGGGCCACCGGGCAAGTTGCATCGCAAGGGTCCGCCGAAGCCGCGGGAGTGACGTCGATGCGATCGTCGGTCACGCCGAGCAGACATCCTTTCGCGTCGAAATAAACAAGGTCGTCATCCCGGCGAAAGCCGGGACCCAAATGTCCGACGTCTGTCAGGAGGGTCCCGGCTTTCGCCGGGATGACGACCCATAATCTTGCATGCTTTAGGCGCTTCTGCGGCCAGCCACCCGCTACCTCTTCAGGGCCTCCACTAACACCATCCATGACCACCACCCGCCTCAACAAACACATCGCCGAAACCGGCTTCTGCTCGCGCCGCGAAGCGGACCGCTTGATCGCCGATCGCCGCGTCACGGTCAACGGCATGCCCGCCGGCATGGGCGCGGTGGTGGGCGAGGGGGATGAGGTCAAGGTGGACGGGCAGGAACTGCGCGCGCGGCAGAAAAAGGCCGGCGGCCGCAAGCATGTGTACATCATGTTGAACAAGCCGGTGGGCATCACCTGCACCACCGAACAGGCGGTGGAAGGCAACATCATCGATTTCATCGACCATCAGGAGCGCATCTTTCCCATCGGCCGGCTGGACAAGGATTCCGAAGGCCTGATCCTGCTGACCAGCAACGGCGACATCGTCAACGAGATCCTGCGCGCCGAAAACAAGCACGAGAAGGAATACCACGTGGCAGTGAACAAGCCGGTCACCGACGAATTCCTGCGTGGGATGGCGCGCGGCGTGCGCGTGCACAACCAGACCACGCTGCCGTGCAAGACCGCCAAGCTGGCCAAGTTCGGTTTCCGCATCGTGCTGACCCAGGGGTTGAACCGGCAGATCCGCCTGATGTCGGCGGCGTTCGACTACCGGGTCAAACAGTTGCGGCGGGTGCGCATCGACAATCTCAAGCTCGGCGCCTTGAAGCCGGGACAGTGGCGCAACCTTACCGAGATCGAACTGCGCGGCCTGCTGCCGCAGCGCACGGAGTGGTGAGCGCGCGGCCGCAAAACGTGCGGGTCTGCACAGAGTAGGCAGATGCCGGCGATGCCCTGCCTCCAAACTGGGGCGCTTATCGTATATAAGTGCGTCCGGCGGCCGTTCTGCGCCGTGGATAGCCCGGACTGGCCCAATGATCAAGCCTGAAAAGCCCCGCGACGAAGAAGCCAGGCTCGCAGCATTGCGGCGCTACGAGATCCTCGATACCGCGGCCGAAAAAAGCTACGACGACCTCGTCGCGATCGCCGCCGGGATCTGCGCCGTACCCATGGCCACTGTTTCGTTGATCGACTCCGACCGCCAGTGGTTCAAGGCCCGCCAGAACCTCGACGACACCGAAACCAGCCGCGATCTGTCGTTCTGCGGCCATGCCATCCTGGACCCGGCCAATGTGATGGTGGTGCCCGACGCCACGGCGGACGAACGCTTCCACGACAGTCCGCTGGTCACTGGCGAAGACGGCATCCGCTTCTATGCTGGCGCACCGTTGATCAGCCAGGACGGCTATGCCGTGGGCACGCTGTGCGTGATCGGCACCGAGCCCAAGCAGCTGCAGGAGTTCCAGATCAGCGCGCTGCACGCATTGTCCCGTCAGGTGACCCAGCTGATGGAATTGCGCCGGGTGAGCAAAGACCTCAACCTGCAGTTGCGCGACCGGCAGTGGTACGAACAGCAGCTACAGGACTACCACCAGGCGCTGGAAACGCAGAATGCGGACCTGGCCGAGCAGACCCGCACCGATCCGTTGACTGCGCTCCCCAATCGGCGCGCGTTCGCCGCGGCGCTGCAGGCGGCGATGGACAAGTCCATCGCAGGCGGACAGAAGCTGAGCGTCGCCGTACTGGACATCGACCACTTCAAGACCATCAACGATCTGCATGGCCACGCCGAAGGCGACCAGGTGCTGGTGGCGCTGGCTTCGATGCTCAAGTCCCAGTTCGCCGGCAACGGCATGGCCGCACGCTATGGCGGAGAAGAATTCGTGCTGCTGCTACCCGATGCAGGGGCCTCGCAGGCTCAACTGCAATGCGAGTTCCTGCGCCAGGCGGTCACGTTGCTGCCGATCGGTTTGCCGATCACGGTCAGCATCGGCGTAGCCGAGTTCGACCGCCATGGCGACACGACCGAGGCGCTGTTCCGACGCGCCGATGAAGCCTTGTATGCGGCCAAGCGTGCCGGCCGCGACCGGGTCGTCGTGGCGTCCTGAGCCTTAGTCCACCATGCCCTTGGCCTCGGAAATGCCGATCACCTCCGGATGCCGGACGCGCTTGTTGCGGTCCAGCAGCGGATGCAGGAACACGGCCACCAAGATGATGGCCACGCCCAGGTAGAACAGCGGCGTGAGTTCGCGTTGTTCGCCCAGCAGCACGATGGCCAGCACGATGGCGTAGACCGGTTCCAGATTGGTGACCAGTTGCACCGCATACGCGCTGAGGTGGCGCAAGGCGACCAGCGACAAGGCGAACGGCAGCAGCGTGCAGACCAGCGACAGCGCCAACAGCAACAGGCCGTCGTGCAGGCTGGGGATTATCAGCAGATCGCCGGCAAAGGCGGGAAACAGCACGGGCATCAGCGGTGCCAGCAAGGTCAGCAGCAGCGTGCCGGCGCCCAGTTCCACGCCGGTGACGGTCAGCGGATCGCCGCCATCGACCATGCGTTTGTTGAGCGAACCGAACATCGCCACCAGCAACGCGGACAACGCGCCCACGGCGATGCCCATGCGCATGCCATCGGGCACGCCGCCGACCACCAGCGCCACGCCCGGCAGCACGGCCAGGCCGAAGGCGAGTTCCCGCGGGGAAAACGGCCTGCGCGTCAGCCAGGGTTCGACCACCGAGGTGAAAGCGGGCGCCAGCGCAATGCAGGTCGCAGCCACCGAAGCATTGGCCAACTTCACGGCGCCGTAGAAAGTAAGCCAGTGCAGGGCAACCAGCGCGCCGATGCCGGAGTACGCCAACAGGGTGCGCAGCGGCATGGCCCGCAGCCCGCGCCATACCGTGGGCAATACGGCCAGCGCGGCGACCACCAGCAGCATCCGCCACCACACCAGCGGCAGCGCGGGCAGGGTGATCATTTTTCCCAGGATGGCGGTGAAGCCCCACAACAGCACGCAGAAGTGGATCTGCAGCTGGGCTTTGGCGGTGGGCGACAGGGGCATGCGACCATTGTCGCCGATGCCGGCGTGCGCTGGCGACAAACTCCAGGGATGCGGCCATGAGCGACTCCTTCACCAGCTACCTGCGCGATCTGTTTTCCGAATTGGGGCCGGTCGCGTTGCGCAAGATGTTCGGCGGCCAGGGCCTGTACCACGATGGATTGATCATCGGCCTGGTGATCGGCGAGGAACTATTCCTCAAGACCGACGCGGTTACTGTTGCAGCCTTCGAGCAAGCGGGCGGACGTCCCTTCGTGTACCAGGGGAAAGGCAAGCCGGTGACGATGAGCTACTGGCTACCCCCGGCCGAAGCGATGGAGTCTTCGCAGGCCATGCACCCCTGGGCGAAGCTGGCTTATGAGGCTGCGGTGCGGAGGAATTCCGAGAAAAAGCCTTTGGCTAGGAAGTCCGCGAAGACTCCGGCAAGGAAGGCCCAGAAGAAGGCCAAGAAAAGTTGAACGAATAACCGGCTAGCTCGATGTTTTTCAAATTTCAGAACAGGCGCCGCCAAGCTTGCGTGCACGCAAGCAATACCGGATTCCGTTCGTGGTGAGCCTGTCGAACCACCCTTTTGCCAAACGCTTGCACGCGCGATGGCCCGCTTTACCGCGAGGAGCGTGGTTCGCCAGGCTCACCACGAACGGGACTGTTTTTACTGATGGTTGATCGCACCCAGGCGCTTGAGCAAAGCCATCGCAGCGGAAGGGTTGCGCTCTTTGGCGCTGCTGATGAAATAGAGGAAGACTTCGCGCGGCTTTGCCTGCTGGGCAACGGCGCCGATGTGGGGAAGATCCATGGGATCGCCGCCCTCCGACCAGAGCAGGGCGCGTTCGGCCCATAGGTCGAGTTCGGCATCCGGGTAACCGGCCTCTATGCCGGCTTGCGAACGCATCAACCGCGCATAGACGAAATCGGCGGTGAGGTCGGCGAAGGAGGGATGTTCTTCCGAATCGGTGAACACCGTTGCCATCCCATGCTCGCGTGCCAATGCGACATACGCGCTGTCCACGAACTCTACGACGCGAACGTCCAGGACATGACGCAGCCTGTGCTTGCCGTGTTTTGCCGGCAGCAGGTCCAGGAATTCGGGAAAAGCACCACGATCCAGAGGGCGGTCTTCGTCGAACTGCCAGACGATGGGTCCGAGCTTTTCGCCCAGCTCGACGATGCCGCCGATGAAGTCCTCTACCTGATGGCCGGTTTTTGAGAGCTGCTTGGATTGCATGATGCGCATCGGCGCTTTCACCGAAAAAACGAAGCCATCCGGTGTTTCATCGCGCCATTTGGCGTAGGTCGCCGGCTTCTGGGCGCCGTAGTAGGTGCCGTTGACCTCGATGGAGTTCAGCCGCCTGCTGGCGTATTCAAGCTCGCGCCGCTGCACCAGACCTTCGGGATAGAACATCCCGCCGCGCCAGGGCGCATAGGTCCAGCCGCCGACTCCGACGCGGATGCCAGGAGCCGGCTGCGATCGCGTCGGCGGCGGAGAAAACGGATCGTCGCCCGATGCTGCCTTGCGTTTGCTCATGCTGCCTCCCTGATGATGCAGCCAATAACGGATTCCGCACAGGCGGGAATGGATGTCGCGCGGAGGCGGCAGCCAACCGGGCTGGAACGCATCTTTCCAATTCCGGAAAGACGGCAATGCTGCGTCTTCGCTCGGGGCAGGATAGTCCAGAGCAGCAACACCGTCATCCTGGGTGACGCAGGTCGCAGTCCCGCGATTGCCCCTGCAACGAGGCCCGAAAGGCGCCTTCTTCACATTGTTTTTAGCTGAACGCATCTACATCTAGGAGTACCCCACAACTCCCATGGACAAAACAATGCTGAGGACAGGATGGCTGTTCCTGGCTGCGCTCGCGTGCGGCAACGCGCTGGCTGCAGATTCGGAAACCTGCGACAAACGCACCGATCTGCCGCCCACGGTCAATTTCCGTATCGACAACGACCTGTTCGGCAAACAGGACCAGGGCTACAGCAACGGCGTACAGCTGACGCTGGTGTCGCCCAATCTGGTCGACTACACCAACGACCCCTGCCTGCCGCGACTGGCGCGCTGGATCAACCGGCGGCTCAATGCGCTCACGCCCGAGGGATTCGACCAGCAGAACATGGTCTTCACCGTCGGCCAGGCCATTTTCACGCCCACCGACTTCACCCGCAGCGATCTGATCGTGGACGACCGCCCGTATGCGGCGGCGTTGCTGGTGGGCTTCGGCTACAACGCGCGCAACGGCGACCATCTGCGCACCACGCAGTTGCAGGTGGGTATCGTGGGACCTTCGGCATTGGGCGAGCAGGTTCAGAACGAAGTGCACCACATTCTGGGCGATGCGCCGTTCGAAGGTTGGGACAATCAGCTGCACGACGAACCGGTTTTCCGCATCGTGCACGAACGCATGCGCCGGTTCTCTCCCGACAACGGCGTCTGGGGCTGGGACGCCATCACCCATTACGGCGGCAGTCTGGGCAACCTGGCCACTTACGCCAACGCGGGCGCTGAAGTTCGGTTCGGCCGTAACCTGCCGGACGATTTTGGCAGTACGCCGTTGCGGCCGGCAGGCGAGAACACCGCGCCCACCCACAGCCGGGCGGTAGGCGGTCCGTTCGGCATCCACATGTTCCTTACCGTCGACGGTCGCTGGGTGCTGCACGACATCACCTTGGACGGCAACACCTTCCGCGACAGCCACAGCGTGGACAAGAAGGCGCTGGTGGGCGAGGCTGGCGTAGGCCTGGCCTTGACCAAGGGCCGCTGGAAATTCGCCCTGGCCCGCTACTACCGTAGCCGCGAATTCGAGGGCCAGGTGGAGGCGCCGGTGTTCGGCAGTTTCACGATCAGCCGGGCGTTGTAGGCCGGGCGCTCTAGAATGGGTTATACCCGCCTGCGGAGCCGCCATGAGCTGGACCACGCCCGATCTGTGCGACAAGCATCCTGACGTCGCTGTCGCCGATCCTGTTTTCCGCGACTACGGCGGCAACCCGGCGTTTTGCGGAAGCATCGTGACCATCGATTGCTTCGAGGACAACTCGCGGGTACGAGATCTGGTGGCCACCGACGGGCGTGGCAAGGTGCTGGTGGTGCAAGGCGGTGGTTCGCTGCGGCGCTCGCTGCTGGGCGACATGCTGGCCGAAAGGGCGGTCGCCAATGGTTGGAGCGGTCTGCTCATCAACGGCTGCGTGCGCGATGTGGAGGCGCTGGCGAAATTGCCGCTGGGGATCAAGGCGCTGGCCGCCTGTCCGGTGAAGACCGAGAAGCTGGGCAGGGGCGAAGTGGATGTCGCGGTGAGTTTTGCCGGGCTCAGCTTCCAGCCCGGGCAGTGGCTTTACGCCGACGGCAATGGCGTGATCGTGGCCGACAGGAATCTGCTCCTGTAGGAGCTGCGCAAGCTGCGACGCGCGGACCGTCCGCGTAGCCGTTCGATACAACAAAATATTTCAGTCGCAGCTTACGCAGCTCCTACGGGCGGGCTGGGTGATAATGGCGACATGATCTTCCGCTGGTTCGAATCGCTGATCGACGTGTTCGGGAAACCGGACCTGCGCATGCCGCCGCGCGGCGTGTGGCGCTTCTACGTGCATTACCTGCGCCAGGCCTGGCCGGTGCTGGGGGTGATGTGTGCGCTGGGCTTCGTGGTGGCGCTGGTGGAAGTGGCGCTGTTCGACTTCCTGGGCCGGCTGGTGGACCTGACCAAGGACGTGCCCGCGCCGGATTTCTTCGCCCGTCATGGCCGCGAACTGCTGTTCATGGCCTTCGTCGCGCTGATCGCGCGGCCGGTGCTGATCGGTTTGAGCGACTTGTTGATGCACCAGGCGGTCACGCCGGGGCTGACCGCGCGCATCCGCTGGCAGCAGCACCAGTACGTGGTGCGGCAAAGCCTTTCGTTCTTCCAGAACGATTACGCCGGCCGCATCGCCAACCGGATCATGCAAACGGGCGCATCGCTGCGCGAATCGGCGGTGCAGATCGTCGATGCGCTGTGGTACGTCAGCGTCTACACCGGCAGCGCGCTGATCCTGTTCGCGCAGGCGGACTGGCGCCTGACCCTGCCGCTGATCGTCTGGGTATTCCTCTACATCGGCGCGCTGGCGTTCTTCGTGCCGCGGGTCAAGGAGCGCTCGTGGAAGGCGTCCGAGGCGCGCTCGCAGCTGATGGGTCGCATCGTCGACGGCTACACCAACATCTCCACGCTGAAACTTTTCGCGCACACCCGGCAGGAAGACGCCTATGTGGCCGAAGCCGTGCAGGAGAACGTGGCCAAGGTGCGCAGCATGACCCGCATGACCACCGGCATGGACGTCACCTTGACCGTGCTCAACGGATTGCTGGTGGTCGTCACTGCGGGCCTGGGCTTGTGGTTGTGGCAGAAGGGGCTGATCACGGTGGGCGATATCGCGTTGTCCACCGGCCTGGTGATCCGCATCGAAAACATGTCCGGCTGGATCATGTGGGTGGTGAACGGCATCTTCGAGGACATCGGCACGGTGCAGGACGGCATGGAAACCGTGGCCAAGCCCAATGCGGTCATGGATTCGCCTGAGGCCGGCAAGCTGGCGATCACGCGCGGCGAAGTGGAATTCCAGGACATCCACTTCCACTACGGCAAACAGGGCGGGGTGATCGCAGGATTGGATCTGCACGTGCGGCCGGGCGAGAAGATCGGCTTGATAGGTCCCTCGGGCGCGGGCAAATCGACTCTGGTGAACGTGCTGCTGCGCCTGTACGACCTGGAGTCAGGCCGCATCCTCATCGATGGGCAGGACATCGCTACGGTCAGCCAGGAAAGCCTGCGCGGCCAGATCGGCGTGGTCACCCAGGATACGTCGCTGTTGCATCGCTCGATTCGCGAGAACCTGCTGTATGGACGACCCGACGCCAGTGAGCAGGAGATGATCGCTGCAGTGCGCAGCGCACGTGCAGATGGGTTCATCGCCGACCTGGTGGATGGCGAAGGACGGCGCGGTTACGACGCGCAAGTGGGCGAGCGTGGCGTCAAGCTCTCCGGCGGTCAGCGCCAGCGCATCGCCATCGCGCGCGTGCTGTTGAAGGATGCGCCGATCCTAGTGCTGGACGAGGCGACCTCCGCGCTTGACTCGGAAGTGGAAGCGGCCATCCAGGACAGTCTGGATACGCTGATGGAAGGCAAGACGGTGATCGCCATCGCCCACCGCCTGTCCACCATCGCGCGCATGGACCGGCTGGTGGTGATGGACCGCGGCGCAGTGGTGGAAACCGGCACCCACGCCGAGCTGATCGCGCGCGATGGGTTGTACGCGCGGTTGTGGAAGCGGCAGACGGGTGGGTTTGTGGTGGCCGAGTAGCCGGGTAGAGCCGAGCTTGCTCGGCTGCATTGCATCGGTGGGGGAGCAGCCGAGCAAGCTCGGCTCCACCACGAACAATGAATCGTCATCCCAGCGAACGCTGGGATCCATCTTGATCTTCGCGCATGTGTCGAAGCATCGAAAGCGCGAGCAACAGCAAAATCAAAAATGGATCCCAGCGTTCGCTGGGATGACGATTCACTATTTGAAGACGACCGGCATGTGGGCGTCGGAACGACGCCCGCCAGTGGATTGCGACTACTGGATCGGCTGATCCAGCATCAACTCACGCACGAAGCGTACCGGCGGCGCGCCGTAGGACAGCACGTCATCGTGGTACTTCTTCAGGTTGAACTGGTCGCCCAGCTTGGCTTCCACCGCCTTGCGCGTATCGAAGTGCTCCTGCACGCCCACGAAGTACGTAGGCAGCTGCGCGGAGGTCAACTGCACTCGGGTCCACTTGCCCGCCGCTTCGCGTTCCTGCTGGAAGGTCTGGCGGACCATCAGGTCCATGGCCTGTTCGCGAGTCCAGTTGTCCACGTGCACGCCCTGGTCAAGGATCGCATTGGCGATGGTGCGCAGGTAGAACTTCAGCTGCACCAAACGGAACAGCGGATCGTTGTCCATGTAGCCGGCGTCGGCCATCATCTTCTCGGTATAGACCGCCCAGCCCTCGGCGAACATGCCCGAACGCAGCACGCCGCGCAGGGTCGAGGGGAACTTGGCCGAATGCCAGCCTTCCAGGTAATGGCCCGGCGTGCCTTCGTGGATGCTGAGCAGGTGGATCATGCGGTTGTTGTATTCGCGCAGGAACGAATCCACCTGCTTGGCGTCCCATTCGTCGGGGATCGGCGACACCGCGTAGAAAGTCTGCAGGCCCTTGTCCAGCGGGCCGGGAGAATCGCAGTAAGCCACCGCCACGCCGCGCTGGAATTCCGGCATCAGGATGATCTTCACCGGCGCATCGGGCAGGGTGACCAGATCCTTCTCGCGGACGAAATCGGTGGCCGATTTCAGCGCTGACTCGGCCGCTTCCACCACTTTGTCGCGCGCCGGCTTGTCGGCATAGGCCAGCTCCAGCGCTGCTTCGATCGCCTTCTGCTGCTGTTCGTCGCTGGGCGCGTCCGGCATTTGCGGAGCGCCTGCCTTGTCTTTCAGCACGGTACGGGCGATGCCGTACATCTCTTCGCGCACGCGCTTGAGCTCGCCTTCGGCGCGTTGCTTGATATCGGCGCGCGACAGCGAAGACAGCAGCGCGAACTGCAGTTTCTGGTCGTACAGCGTGGCGCCGATGCGGAAATCGCCCTTGGCGTTCGGCACCAGGGTCTTGTCCAACCAGGCCTGGTGCTCGGCAACCGCCTTCTTCAAGGTTTCGGTCGCCTTCTCCGCGCGCACGCGGTCGGCATCCGGCAGTTCCTTCAGGTGGGGAGTGATGAACATGTCCACGATGCTCAGCACGCCGCTGTTCTGCTTGGCCACGGTTTCGGCGTGGATCTTTGGCACCCGTGCCGGATCCAGGTTTTCGCGCGCCTGGGCGAGCAGCGCAGGAATTTTTTCCATGCGTGCGGTGGCCGAGCGGATGCGGTCGGGCAACGGCGCGAACTCGCGCGCCATCACGTTGTAGATGGCGCCGCCGGCCAGGCCGCTGTAGATCTGCGGATCCCAGGCCCAGGCCTGCAGCGTTTCGGCGCCCCAGATGTCGTACTGCAATTGGTTGCGCAGGATCGCGGCGTCCACCTGGTTCTCGCGCGAGAGCTTGCTGGCGTCCAGCGCATCCAGCTCGGTCAGGATCTTCTTGCCGAAGTCCAGGCTCTTCTGACGGCCAGCGGCGCTCAGGTCGTCCAGCTCGCCGTCGTATTTGTGTTCGCCGATCTGGGTAGCGTTGACTGGAGCCAGCTGGAACCAGCCGTCCAACGCGCGCTGGGAGAGCGCGGTGAATTGCGCATCGGCCTGGGCGGTGTCGGTAGGCGCTGCGGCGGCGGTAGCGGCAGGGGCCGGCGCGGCGGGCGCTCCGGTTTTCTGGCAGGCGGCCAGGCTGGCGGTCAGGGCGAGGGCAAGCAGGCTGTAGCGCAATGTCATTCGTATGGTTCCCGTTGCAGTGCGTCATCGCACCAAGCCGCAAAGCATAGGCAATACCGCCAGCCGATGCATGTGCCGATGGCTTATGCTCGCCTTATCCAAGAGGGAGGGGCCCCATGAAACATTCCGGAAGCTGCCACTGCGGCAGGATTGCGTTCGAAGTGGACGGCGACATCACCGAAGTACTGGATTGCAACTGCTCGTTGTGCCGCCGCCGCGGGGGTCTGCTCTGGTTCGCGGCGCGCGATGCGTTGGTATTGAAGACGCCCGAATCGGACCTGTCCACCTACACCTTCAACAAGCACCACATCCAGCACCATTTCTGTTCCAACTGCGGCATCTCCACTTTCGGCGAAGCCAGGCACCCCAAGACCGGCGAGCCCACGGTCGCGGTCAACGTGCGCAGCCTGCCCGATGTCGATCTGGATTCCCTGAAGATCAACCGCTTCGACGGCGCGAAGCTGTGAGCCGGCCGATTGGGAGTTTTCGCCGGACGTGGTTGGCGGCTCTGTTCGCGCTCGCCGCCGCGTCCCCGGTGGCGGCGTGGGCGCAGGGCGCCTGCCCGCCGGAAGGCACCGATGCCGGTTCCCTGCAACTGCTGAAGCAACAGGATTTCGTGGTTGAAGACGCCGCCACGCGCAACACGCTGGCGCTCCGGCTGCTGGCTTGCCTGGCCAGTCCGGATCCGACACTGCGCGACGGCATCGCTTACGAGGCGATCACCGCATGGCTGCGGGGGAAGGCTTTGGAAGCCGACACGCGCGTACGTTTGCGCGACGATCTCTACACGATGTTGCAGGCGCCCGATGCGGACGGTTTCGCACGCCCGTTCGCGGCGTTGGTGTTGTCGGAAGTCGCGCGCACCGACCGGATCGAACCCTGGATGACCCCGGCCGAACGCGTGACAATGGTGGAGCGGGCGGTAGGGTATCTGGGTTCGGTGCAGGACTATCGTGGGTTCGACAACGCGCAAGGTTGGCGCCATGGCGTGGCCCATGGCAGCGACTGGCTGATGCAGCTTGCGCTGAATCCGGCGCTCGAACGCCCGCAGCTGGAAAGCATGCTGGGCGCGATCGCCTCGCAAGCGGTACCGGAAAGCGCGCACGCTTATGTGTTCGGCGAACCAGGTCGTTTGGCGCGGCCTGTGCTGTACATCGCCAAGCGCGGCGTATTGAGCGATGCGGATTGGTCGGCTTGGTTCCTGAGCCTTCCGGGACGCATCGGAGAACGCGAAAAGGCCTACACCGACAGCGCGTGGCTGGCGCGACGCCACGACCTGCTTGCGTTCCTGACCAGCGTTTATCTGGAAGCCGACCAGTCGGCCGACGCGCCGATCAAGGCGCTGAAAGGACCAGTGGTGCTGGCGATGAAGATCATTCCCTGATCCCGCATCCGCCAGCCCGTAGAGCCGAGCTTGCGCGGCTGCCTTTCGCGCAATCGGGAGACGGATTTTTGCCAGGGGTGAGGAACAGCAGCCGAGCAAGCTCGGCTCTACAACGATAGACGCTTCATCTTCCCAGCAGCTCTGCCGGTATCGCCGGCATCGGCGTGCGTTCGTCCAACGCCTCCTGTTTCATCCAATCGATGAACAGTGCGGCGGCCGGATTGAGCGGGCGGTGCGTGGGGTAGACCGCGTAATAGGCGAATCGGGCCTTCAACGCCGGGCCGGGCAGGCGGATCAGTTCGTAGCGTTGCAGGTAGGGCATGACGATCTGCTTGCGCGCCAAGGCTGCGCCGATGCCGTAAACCGCCGCGCGCATGGCATCGGTGCTGTCGCTGAAGATGTGCATCGGCGGCAGGTTGAGACCGCGCACCCCTGCCGCGCGGAACCAGTCGCGCCAGCCTTGCAGGGCCATGTCGCTGACCAGCGGCAACGTTGCGATCTGGCGCGCTTCGCTGATCTCGCCCACATCCGCAAGCGCGGGCGAGGCCACGGGAAACAGTTCGTCGTCCATCAAGTGATGCGAGGTCAGGCCCGCCCATTGCCCCGCGCCGTGGCGGATGGCCAGGTCGGGACCTTCGTCGTCGAAACGGGTCAGGGCGATGTTGGCGTCGATATGGATGCGCAGGTTGGGATGCGCGGCGCAGAAGCGCGGCAGGCGCGGCAACAACCAGCAATAGGTCAGCGAATGCAGGGTGGAAATACGCAGCGAAGTGATGCTGCCGCTGTGGTGCAGATTGGCGGCGACGGCGGCGATGTCGGTCATGGCGGCGGTGGCGGCATCGGCCAACTGGCGGCCTTCCGGGGTCAGGGTCACGCCGCGCGCATTGCGCTGGAACAGCACCACGCCAAGGTTGGCTTCGAGCTTGCGCACGTGATGGCTGACCGCACTGGCGGTCAGGTGCAGCTCTTCGGCGGCATGGGCGAAGTTCTGGTGGCGCGCGGCGGCGGCGAACACACCAAGGGCGGGCAGCAAGGCCGGACGCAGGTTCATTCGGGACTCCCGGGAGGCACAAGCCAGATTTGTGGCTGGCCCGGATAGTACGCGCTTGTAGGCCCGCCTGGTTCAAGGAAAATGGGTGACAGACAAAAAAAGCGGGAGCGGTGCGATGGCGGCAAATGGTGCAGTAGCGACGAGCGGCGGGTCTGCGGCGGCCGCGCGCGACTGCCGTACGCCGCTGGAGTTGCTGCTGCTGGGCGCCATCTGGGGCGGCTCGTTCCTGTTCATGCGGGTGGCGGCCAAGCCGTTCGGTGCGTTCGCGCTGGTCGATATCCGCCTGGCGCTGGGTGCGCTGGTGATGCTGCCGTTTCTCTGGCGCGACCGCGCTGCCTTCACTCCCCGGATCTGGCCGAAGCTGGCCCTGATCGGCCTGATCAATTCGGCGATTCCTTTCCTGCTGTTCGCGTGGGCCGCGCAGCGTGCGCCCGCGGCCATCGGCGCGATCTGCAACGCCATGACCGTGTTGTTCGCGGCGTTGGTGGCGTTCCTGTTCTTCGGCGAAAAGATCGGCGTGCGCCGCGCGCTAGCGTTGCTGGTCGGCTTTGCCGGCGTGGTGTTGCTGGCCACCAGCAAGGTAGCCGGCTTGAGCGTGGGTTGGGCCGTGGTGGCCGGTGCCTCCGCCGCATTGCTGTACGGCGTGGGGCTGAATCTGGTGCGTCGGCACATGGCGCATCTGCCGCCCGCGGCTTCGGCGGGCAGCACCTTGGGTTGTTCGGCGTTGCTGCTGGCGCCGTTCGCGGCCACGCACTGGCCCACGGCTGCTATTCCTGCAGCGGCATGGTTCAGCGCCATCGCCTTGGGCGTGCTGTGCACCGGCCTGGCCTTCCTGATGTATTACCGCCTGATCCAGCGCATCGGTCCGACCCGTACGGCCGTGGTGACCTATCTGGTGCCGCTGTTCGGTGCGGCCTTCGCCTGGCTGTTCCTCAGCGAGCCGGTGACGCCACCGATGATCGCCGCAGGTCTACTGATCCTGGGCAGCGTGGCGGTCAGCCAGCGCGCGCCGGCGAAATGAACACCCCAATGAGCGCACAGAAGCGGGTGGTGTTCGACTTCGAGATCGACTTCAGCAACGGCGGCGGCCTGCAGGGGCAGCAGTTCCGGCTGGATATGGAGGGCGACGACATTTCCGATGCCGAACTGGCCGACTACATCGTCGACGACATGCGCCTGTTGATGGTGGGTGCGGTGCGCATCCTCAACAAGCGGATCATCGAAGAGGCGCATAAGCGCACGTAGGAATTTTAAGAGCCGTTATCCCGGCGAACGCGGGGACCCAACTCCAAGTGGTCGGATGGATGGGTCCCGGCGTTCGCCGGGATGACGGCCTTGGGTGAGGGTCTTACCCGCGTTGTCGAACTTCCGCGCCCGATGACTACTTCTTCGCCGCACGCACCGGCAACGGCACATTGCAAAGATCGATATGCCCGGCCGGCCGCTTGTAGAAATCATCGCGGCGGTTGCGACGCGCTTCGGTGGCGTCGATGAAGGCCTGGCTGTCGGTGCGCAGCAGCTGCAGCGGCACGCGTTCGGCTTTCGGCAGTTCGCTGGCCAGCTTGATCGCTTTCAGGGTAGTGCGCAGTTCGGGCTTCTCGTAGAAGCCCATCGGCGCCGGGCCGCGCGGAATCACGCTAAGCAGTTCCATTCCCTGAACCACGCGGCCCACGACGGTGATGTTGTCGTCCAGCTGTCGCGGCGACTGGCCGTCCACGACGTACAGTTCCGCGCCGATGCTGCTGTCGGCTTCGTTGTTGCGGCCTGCGCCCAAGGTGCCGTAGCAGTGCGCCAACCAGGTCTTGCCTTCCTTGGAGTCGCGTGCGGCCGGGAAGCCGTCTACGAATCCGACTTCGGGCGCCCAGCCATCCGGGTCGGGAAGCCGGTCGAACTTCAGGCCGGCGGAAGCACGATGGAACTCGGCCGGCAGCTTCTTCTTCGCGGTTCCCAGCGAGCGCGCCTTGGCCGGGTCGTCGCCGTCCGGATCGCCGAACTGCACCACGAAATTGTCCTGCGAGCGGTAGATGCTCAATCCATCCCAGAAATGTTCGCTGGCCAGGGTGCGAATGTTGGCAACGTGCTCGGGAGCGAACTGCGGCGCCAGCTCTATGACCACCCGGCCCGATTCCAGCTCCAGGTACAGGGTGTTGGCCGGGTCCAGCGTGCGCCAGGCATCGGCGGGCGCGGCGTCGATGATTTCCTGCGCGCTCCTGTACTTGGGGGGTTCGGCTTTGGATTGCTCCGCGGCCGCCAGCGGCGAGGAAATCAGGGCGATGGCGCAGGCGAGCAGGGCAGGACGCAGGGTCATGTGGATGGCCGAAAAGTAGGTGAGCGCCGATTCTCGCCGGACTTCGAGCCCATGACCAAGCACCCGGTGACTAATGGCACATTCGCTATACCTAACTCAACACTAGTATTCCCTCCAACCTAGCGGCCTTGCCGAAGGGGGAGGCCATGAACGATCCCGATATCCAATTGAAGAAGTTCCAGAAAGAGCTCAGCGCCGGCACCGTGTCGCTGGCCCTTCTGGCGGTGCTGTCGAAAGCTGAGGAGCCGATGTACGGCTACCTGATCGCCAAGCAGCTGGAGCGCGTAGGGGAAGGCGTGCTCAGCGGCAAGCAAAGCGCGTTGTATCCGGTGCTGCGCAACCTGGAAGGCGCCGCGCTGCTGGATAGCTTCGTGGAGCCTTCCATGTCCGGGCCGCCGCGCCGTTATTACCGCATCACCGAAGCAGGGCGGAATACCCTGCGCGAATGGGTAAGCGCGTGGCGCGCCACCCGCGACTCCGTAGATTCCGTCCTGTTGGGGATACTCGAATGAACGCCCAGAACCTGCCCACCACTATTCCCGAATACCTTGAGCAGCTGCGCGCCGCGCTGCGCGGCGCCGACCCGGCGATGATCCAGGACGCGCTCTACGACGCCGAGGAATACCTGCGTTCCGAACTCGCCGAACAGGCCGGAAAAAGCGAAGCGGAGGTCATCGCGTCAGTCGCTGGCAGCTATGGCGCACCCGAAGAAGTGGCCGAGATCTATCGCGACACCGAAGTAACGGTGAACCGCGCCCTGCGCGCTCCGCCGCCGCCCAAGCGCAGCTCGCTGCTGGGCAAGTTCTTCGGTGTGATCGTCGATCCGCGCACCTACGGCGCGCTGTTCTACATGTTGCTGTCGCTGGCCACGGGCATCGTCTACTTCACCGTGGTCACCACCGGCCTGAGCGTGTCGCTGAGCCTGCTGATCCTGATCATCGGCGTGCCGTTGCTGGTGCTGTTCCTGGGCCTGATCCGGGTGCTGTCGCTGGTGGAAGGGCGCGTGGTGGAAGTGCTGCTGGGCGAACGCATGCCGCGCCGTCCGCTGTACACCCAGCGCGGCAAGGGCTGGCTGGAACGGATCAAGGAAATGTTCACCGATGGCCGCACGTGGACTGCGATGCTGTACTTCCTGTTGATGCTGCCGCTGGGCATCGCCTACTTCACCGTTGCGGTGACCGGCCTGACCACTGCATTGGCCTTCATCGCCGCGCCGCTGGCCGCCTGGACCGGAATCGCCAATATCCGCGCCGACGTGGACGGCTGGATGCTGATCGGCGAAACCGGCAACGGCATCGTCACCAACGTGCATGCCTGGGAATTGCCGTTCCTGTTCGTCGGCGGAATCCTGCTGCTGTTCGTGATGCTGCACGTGGCCAAGGGCATAGGCAAACTGCACGGCTTGCTGGCCAAGCATCTGCTGGTGCGCAGCCCGGTGGTTTGAACGCTAGGCCCCTCTCCAGTGGGAGAGGAGTTGGGTGAGGGTTCGGCGGAGTCAATGATGTCTGTACGACACGGACTTCGCCTTACCCTCATCCGCCCTTCGGGCACCTTCTCCCGTAGGGAGAAGGACGCCTTGCGGATAGTCAGCCAGCGTACTTGGCGATGAAATCCCGCACATCCGGATAGACCACTTCGCGCCAGCGGCGGCCGCTGAAGATGCCGTAGTGGCCGGCGCCTTTCACCGTCAGGTGCTGGTGCTTGGCTTTGGGAATGCCGGTGCACAAACCGTGCGCGGCGGCGGTCTGGCCCAGGCCGGAGATATCGTCCAGTTCGCCTTCGATACTCAATAGCGCGGTCTTCTTGATCGCGGCCGGATTCACCAGTTCGCCCTTGACCTTCCACTTGCCGCGCGGCAGCAGGAATTCCTGGAACACGGTGCGGATGGTGTCCAGGTAATACTCGGCCGGCATGTCCAGCACGGCGTTGTATTCGTCGTAGAACTTGCGGTGCGAATCGGCGTCTTCCAGGTCGCCCTTGACCAGGTCGGCGTAGAAATCCCAATGCGACATGAAATGCCGGCTGGGATTCATGGCGATGAAACCGGCGTGCTGCAGAAAACCCGGATACACCGAACGCCCGTGGCCGGGGTAGGCCGAAGGCACGGTGTGGATGACGTTGTTGCGGAACCAGGACAGCGGATTCTTGGTGGCCAGATCGTTGACCTGGGTGGGACTGTTGCGCGCGTCGATGGGCCCGCCCATCATCACCAGCGAACGCGGCGTGGCTTCGCCGCGTGCGGCCATCAGCGACACCGCGGCCAGCACCGGCACGGTCGGCTGGCAGACGCTGATCACGTGCAGGTTGTCTGCGCCGATGTGGCGGATGAATTCCTCGATCGTGGCCACGTAGTCGTCGAGGCCGAACTCGCCTTCCTCGGCCGGCACCAGTCGCGCGTCGATCCATTCGGTCACGTAGACCTTATGGTCTTGCAGCAACGTGCGCACCGTATCGCGCAGCAAGGTGGCGTGATGGCCGGACAAGGGAGCGACCACCAGCACGGTCGGTTCCTTCTTCATTGCAGCGATGTTCTTCACTTCGTCCGTATAGCGCTTGAAGCGCAACAGGCGGCAGAAAGGCGTGGCGACGATTTCCTGCTCAACCACCGGCACCTTGGCGCCGTTGACTTCCACCTGGTGGATATTCCACGGCGGCTTTTCGTAATCCTTGCCCAGGCGATGCACCAGTTCGTTGCCGGCGGCGATACGGTCGGCGCCGGGCAGGGTGGAGAGCCAGCTGTTGGGATCGGAAAAGAGCTTGACGTTGGCTTCGGCCTGATGGATCCAGGGAGCCATCAGGTTGCGGCTCAGTTCATGCCATTGGTAGAGCATCATCGGGTGTGGAATCCGGCGGGTAGCGGGTTGCTGCGTCGCAGCATACCGCAAACCGGAGCTGGTCTCCTCCCTTGCCCGTGCAGCGGTTAGGGGAGGCCGGGAGGGGTGCTCTGCCGGGATGTCCGATGAATCCCTATTCAGCCTGTCCCTGCTTCACCACGGTGCGCTAAATGCCCCGTTCCAGCGTCGCAGCGTCTTCCGCAAGAGCGGGAGACAGCCAGCAATGCGACCCGACCGATCGCAGGCCGTGCGCGTTGAACTGTTTGCGGTACCAGGCCGCGGGGCGGGCCTGGAAGCCCACATGGTCGCCCTCGAACTCGTCCTCGCGGGCGAACGTCTCCAGAAACGCCACGCCGCCGCAGAGTTCGGCCAGCCCGGGCAGTCCGCGTTGCAGCTCGCGCGAGGGCAGGTAGTGCAGCACGTCCGCGCAGATCAGCAGATCCACCGGCGGGCAGGGACGCAACTGGGCGAAATCGCCGAACTGCGCGTAGTGCAGATTGCGTCGAGTCCCGTATTTGGAAATGGCGAATTGACTGCTGTCGAAACCCAGGTACCGCAACTTCGGCCGCAAGTTCAGCAGCGGCGCGTGCCAGGCGCCTTCGCCGCACCCGATATCCAGCACGGTGCGTAGGGGTCGCTCCAGGTAGTACTCCGCGCACGACACCGCCAAGGCCACTTTGCGCGCCAGACGCTGCGGACCGCCGATGTCGCTGCGGCGGTACCAATGCTGGAAGTAGGCTTGGTCGTATTGTTTGGTCATGGGTGAAGAATCTACATTTGTGTTCAGGCGGAAAGGAAAACAGGAAACAAGAAACGATCGTCATCCCGGCGAAAGCCGGGACCCAACTTTCACCTCGCGGATGTTTGGGTCCCGGCTTTCGCCGGGATGACGACCTGGACAGTGAAGCGCCAAAGGTACTGCCACGGACGTCAGGGTATCCTGTTCCCCCATCCAATCGATCGAGCTCGCCCGCGTGGACAAAGCCAGCCTCTATTTCTGGGTCAAGACCGCACATCTTGTCTTCGTGATCGCCTGGATGGCGACCGTCTTCTACCTGCCGCGGATCCTGGTCAACCTGACCGAAACCAGCGGCCAGCCGGAGGTGCAGGCGCGCCTGTTGATGATGGGAAAGAAGCTGTACCGCTTCGGCCACAACATGTTCGGGTTGGCGTTGATCCTGGGCCTTGCGCTGTGGTTCTACTTCCACATCGACGGCGGCTGGCTGCACGCCAAGCTCACCCTGGTGGCGCTGCTGCTGGCGTATTTCATCGTTTCGGGCCGCTGGTTGAAGGGCGTGGAAAAAGGCCGCGCCTTGCCTTCTTCCAAGGCGCTGCGCTGGTTCAACGAATTGCCGGTGCTGTTGCTGGTGGGCGTGGTCTATCTGGTGCTGGCCAAGCCGTTCTGACATCAGGAGCGCCGTAGGAGCGCCCCATGGGCGCGAGCTCTTTTGGTGCTCAATGCAATTGAAAGAGCTCGCGCCCATGGGGGGCTCCTACGCAAGCTCATCGCTTCTCGAAATCCGAAGGCTTCGGCAGCTCCACCGGCACGCCGTCGGCATTGCAGGTCTTGGCCGCGCATAGGCGCTCGCGCAATCTTGGGGTGGCTTGCACGATGAAGTGGTAGAGCGTGTTCTGTTCGACGGTGCCGCGCACCGCTTCGCTGCCCGGGCCGCGCGCCCAGATGCCCACGTCTTCGCCGCCGTGCGATTCGTCCTTCAACGGCACCAGCGATTCCTGCAGATAGTCCGGATCTTCGGTGTCCACCAGGCGCAGGTCGGGCCGGCCAACCTTGGGTTCGTAGCTGCTGGGGGAGTGCATGTATTTCTTCGGGCCTTCCGGCTGTTCGTTGCTGGGACCGGTGTTGCCCGGCCCGTTGGCGTAGGTCAGCGTGGTGAACACCAGGCCGGTGGAATCGCGCGCCAGATCGCCAGGAGTGTCGTCTTCGCCGCCGCGTCCGCGCACCTTGCCCAGGATCGGATTGCCGCGCATCGGGTAGCCGACAAGATTCAAGGTGTGCGAATGGTCGGCGGTGACGATGATCAGCGTGTCGTCGGGCGAAGTGGCCTGCATGGCCGCGCGCACCGCGTTGGACAGTGAAATCGTTTCGTCCAGCGCACGGAAGGCGTTGCCATCGTGGTTGGCATGATCGATGCGCGCGCCTTCCACCATCAGCACGAAGCCTTCGGGATTTTTGGACAGCGTGTGGATGGCCGCCAGGGTCAGATCGACCAAACTCGGATCGCCGCTGTCGCCGCGATTGCGGTCGTGCTCGAACTGCATGTGATCGGCCTCGAACAAGCCCAACAGCGCCGGTGCGTCCTTGGCCGCCCGCAGTTGCGCCGCATTCCATACGTAAGCGCCCTGCGGATGCGCGCGCTGCCATTCGCCGGCCAGGTCGCGGCCGTCCAGGCGTTGGCCGACTTTGTCGTCGTATTCCGGATCGCGCTGGTCGGTGGGGGCGAATTCACGCCGACCGCCGCCAAAGGCAACGGTGGGGCCATCGCCAAAACGCGAGGACGCCAACAACTGCTGGGCGATGTCCACGCAGCCCTGTTCGCGCGCGGCGGCGGGCAAATCGGCGTCGTTTTCCCAGTCGCGGTTGGGCGAGTGGGCGTAAGTCGCCGCTGGCGTGGCGTGGGTAAGGCGTGCGGTCGTCACCACGCCGGTGGAAAGACCCGCGCTGTCGGCCAGTTCCAGCCAGGTGAGCAGCGGTTGCTTGAGGCTGCTTGCGCAATCGTCGCGATGGCCCGCGCCCACGCCGATGGCGCCCATGTGCGTCTTCACCCCGGTGGTGATGGCGGTCATGGTGCCGGCCGAATCGGGCGTCTGCGAATCGGTGTTGTAGGTTTTGCTGAGCGCAGTGTGGGGAAAGGCTTCCCAGGACAGCTGGTTCTCTTCGCCAGGGTTGCCTTTGCGCTGGCCTTCCAGGATGCGGGCGGCCGCCACCGTGGTCAGGCTCATGCCATCGCCCAGGAACAGGATCACGTTCTTGGCGCGTCCGTTCATCGCGCCGTTGCCCGCTGCACGCGCTGCGCCGCTGCGGTACCACCAGGCAGCGGATTCGCCAGCGGGATGGGCGACGGCGGGGACTTCGATCAGGACCTTGGAAGGCCCCGTGCTGCGTGCGGGAGCGGCGGCGCAAGCGGAAAGAAAAACCAGGGAAAAACAGGTGAGGGCAGGGGCCAACCGACGCATCGAGGATTCCATTCAAGACAATGCCCGATTATGCCCAAGCCACAGTGTCCTGTAGATGACACCGTGCAATTCCAGCACTGCCGTCGCGCTTGCGGACCGGCTGGGCTATGGTGCGTCCCTGCCCGATTAGAGTGCATCAAATGACATTGGTGGCTGCCTGGTTCAGGATTCCGTTCTGGCAACGCGTGCTTGCCGGATTCGTGATGGGTGCGCTGGCGGGCTGGGCGTTCGGGCCTTCGGCGCAAACCTGGTTCGGCCCGTTGGGCGATCTGTACGTCACCCTGATCAAGATGATCGCCATACCGCTGGTGTTCTTCGCGGTGATCAATGCGGTGTCCAGCCTGCATGGCCAGAAATCGGTCGCCGCGCTGGGCGGGCGCACCTTCCTGTGGTTCGTGATCACCGCCGTGCTGGCCGTGGGCGTGGGCCTTGCGGTGGGCATCGTGGTGCAGCCGGGTGTGGGCGTAGGCGCGCTGCAAGTCGATCCCAACTACGTGCCCAAGGACATTCCCAGCCCGGTCCAGGTGCTGCTGAATGTGGTGCCCTCCAATCCGTTCCAGGCACTGACCGGCATCGGTACGGTGAAGAACGCCGCCGGCGAAACCGTGCTGGCCGCCGGCAAGGGCTCGATCCTGCCGGTGATCTTCTTCGCCATGCTGCTGGGCTTCGCCATGGTGAAGCTGGGCGAGCGCGTGGCCGGCGCGCGCAAGCTGGCGGGCGAGGCGAGCGAGGTGATGATCCAGGTCACCCGTTTCGTGCTGGAAGTGACTCCCATCGGCACCTTCGGCCTGATCGCGGCGCTGGTGGGGGCCTATGGTTTCGAGAAATTGCTGCCGCTGTTGAGCTTCGTCGGCGCGCTGTACCTTGCCTGCGCCTTGCATATCGTCTTCGTCTACAGCGGCTTGCTTCTGGCGCATGGCTTGAATCCGATCAAGTTCTTCCGCGGCGCCGCGGCCGGTATGCAGGTGGCGTTCGTCAGTTCCTCCAGTTTCGCGGCGATGCCGGCTTCCCTGCGCAGCGTCACCCACAACCTGGGCGTCGACAAAAACTATGCCTCGTTCGCGGTGCCGCTGGGCGCCAGCATCAAGATGGATGGATGCGGGGCGATCTATCCGGCATTGTGCGCGGTGTTCATTTCCCAATACACCGGCCATCCGTTGAGCGCGGACCAGTACTTCATCGTGATGATCGCCTCGGTGCTGGGCAGCTTCGGCACCGCCGGCGTGCCGGGTACGGCGGTGGTCATGGCGACGGTGGTGCTGAGTGCGGCGGGCCTGCCGTTGGAGACCATCGGCTATCTGTATGCGATCGACCGTGTGCTGGACATGATGCGCACCATGACCAACGTCACCGGACAGATGCTGGTGCCGGTGCTGGTGGCCAAGGAAACCGGCGTGTTGGACCGCAGGATCTACGATGCGGCGCCTACCAATATCGGTCTTGAAGACGAGGACCTGAAGGCGCCGGAGAAGGTTTCGTGAGTACGTTGGAAGAAATCATCCTTGTGGAACGTTTCCCCGGAGTGGACGACTACCGGCGACTGCGCAGCGTCTCCGGTTTGTCGCCGAAGTCTGCCGCGGCGGCTGCGACAGGCCTGGCGAACACGCTGTACGGGGTCAGCCTGAAGTTGGGCGACGAGATCGTCGGCATGGGCCGGATTATCGGCGACGGCGGCTGTTTTTTCGTCGTGGTCGATATAGCAGTGCAACCCGAATACCAGCGGCGTGGGCTCGGCAAACGCATCATGACGGCGCTCGACGCGTGGCTGCGCGAGCACGCGCCGGACTCCTCCAACGTCTCTTTGTTTGCCGACGGCGACGCGCGGCATCTGTATGCCCAGTACGGCTTCGTTGAAGCTGGCCCGGTGTCGGTAGGGATGGATTACACCGTCAGAAGATGATTTCAGACTTCGTTGCGAGGCATCGCCACCAGGGCGGCCATCACCGCAAACGGAATCGGCAGCAGCACGCCCACCACGGTCATCCATTCCGGGTTGGGAATCAGCGTGGCGTAGACGATCACCGTCGCCGTCAGTAACCCGCCGATCACCAGCGCTGCGCCGCCGCGGTGCGCGCGCGCGATCCTTGCGGCGGTCCACCCGCCCAGTAGTCCCGCCAACGCCCACGCGCCCAGGATGCAGGCAAGTGCGGAGAAGGGGGTGGCTTCTGCGTAGGCCGACAGCGATTCGGCGGTGGCGAAATCGGCGTTCGTTGGCAGCGGATGGATCTGCGCGATGCCGTACCAGCAGCCGACCAGCGCCAGGCTGGCGATCAGCGCGCCAGAGAAAGTTCCCAAAACCGTGCGTACCATCGCGTTGTTCTCCTTGATTCGAATCGCAAGCATGGCGCGACTAAAACGAAGTCGCAAGCTGCGTATGCGACCGGGCCTTCAAGCTGGTTCCCGCGCCCGTCGATTGAGCGCCAAAGCGAACACCGCCGCAGTCGCGAACATCAGCAGGCTGTAGACCGCAGCCGGCACCGAAATTCTGGCGTTGCCCAGCACGTTGAGGGCGATGAAGATGGCCAGGGTGCCGTTGTGGATGCCGATCTCCATGGCGATGGCGATGGCCTGGCGCCGCGGCAGCTTCAATGCGATGGGCGCGGCGTAACCCACCCCCATGCTGATCAGGTTGAAGGAAAGGCACGCCAATCCCACCACCGCGAAAAAGCTGACCAGCGTGTCGCGTTCCTGCAACACCGCCCCGGCCACCAGCAACACCAGCACCAGCACCGACAGCAGCCGCAGGGGTTTTTCCACGCGCTCGGCCAATCGCGGCGCGTAGGCGCGCACCACCATGCCGATGACGACCGGCAACACGATGATCACCGCTACCTCGATCACCTTGCGTACCGGTGGCGGCACGTATTGGCCGGCGCCCAGGAAATATTCCAGCGACCAATTGAGTATCAGCGGCAGGGTCAGCAGGCAGAGCAGGCTGTTGATTGCGGTCAGGGTGATGTTGAGCGCCACATCGCCGCGCGCCAGATGACTGTAGATGTTGGCGGTGGCACCGCCCGGCGAGGCCGCCAGCAGCATCAGCCCCACCGCCAGCTCGGGTGGCAGGCCGAAGGCCAAGGCCAGCCCGAATGCCACCGCCGGCAATATCAGCACCTGCAGGATCAAACCCGTCATCACAGCGCGCGGATAGCGCGCGACACGGCGGAAATCGTCCAGCGTCAGACCCATGCCCAAACCGAGCATGATCACGCCCAGGGCCAGCGGCAACAGCAGATTGGTCAGCAACGAAGCCTGCATCGTTTATCCCTTAGATGCGATGGAAGCAATTACCGCCAGCATTGCCGACACATGCTCAAGCCGTCGCCGATGGCCGCGTATTGCGAGGCTTGGCCAGGCGCGCGGCGAAAAGAGCGGCCGGTATCGGCAGCGCAACGCCCAGCACGCTCATCCACACGGGATGGTTGGGCATCATCGCAATCATTCCTGCCACGCCCGACATGACGCCCAATGCGACCAGGACCGCAGCGACGCGCGGATGCCTGGCGACGCGCGCGGCGACCCGGCCGCCAGCGAAAGCGCCCAACACCCAGGCCAACACCACCATGGCCAATGCAGCCAAAGGCGAGGCGTCGAGTATTTTCTCCAGGTCGGCCGTCTGCATGGGGTCCAGCCCGACCGGGGGCGGATAGATCACGTGGCTGGCGAACTCGATGCCAGCCACCACCAGCCACATCACCAGTACGCCGACAATCACGCCAAGCAAGGTACGCCACATCGGTCTGTCCCCATCCGAACCCCTGCCGCGCAGGATGACGCCAAGCCCTGTGGCCTGCAACCGGATAAGCTGGGGGCTGGGCCAAGAATGACGCAGGAGATCGACACATGAGCGGCGAACAACGCGAACTGACTTTCCGTTTCCTGGCCGAACCCACCGACGTGAACTACGGCGGCAAGGTGCACGGCGGCGTGGTGATGAAGTGGATCGACCAGGTGGGCTACGCCGCGGCGGTGGGCTGGAGCGGCCACTACAGCGTGACCGTGGCCGTGGGCGGCATCCGCTTCGTGGCACCCATCCGCATCAGCGACCTGGTGACCGTTACCGCCACCCTGGTCTACACCGGTACCAGCAGCATGCATTTCGCAGTCGACGTGCGCGCCCGCGATCCCGGTCTGGACGCAGGCCAGACCGAGAACCGCCTGTGCACCCACTGCATCATCGTGTTCGTCGCACTGGATGGCGTGGAAGGCAAGCCCATTGCGGTGCCGTCGTGGACGCCGGAAACCGACGACGACCGGCGCGTGTCCGAATACGCGACCAAGGTGATGGAACTGAGCAAGGGCATCGAGCAGACCATCGCCCACTTCCAGCAGTCGCAATGAAGGTAGCCGTAATGAAGAAGGCCGCTGGTCAGGCGGCCTTCGAGTCGTAATGGCGCAATGCCGGCGGTACTTACATCGCCACGCGCCGCGCCTGCATGAACTTGGCGCTCCAGTAGCCGGTGAGCAGGCTGTCCACGCGCACATCCTTGCCGGTGCTGGGCGAGTGCAGGAACCGGCCTTCGCCGACGTAGATGCCCACATGGTTCACCCGGCCCTTGCGGCCGAAGAACACCAGGTCGCCCTGCTTGAGTTCGTCCCGGTCCTTGATCAGTTCGGCTTCGGCGTTGGTGGCCATGTCGCGCGAAACGCGCGGCAGCTCGATGCCCAGTGCGGTGCGGAACACGTATCCGACCAGTCCGCTGCAATCGAAACCGCTGTCGGGCGAAGTGCCGCCCCAGCGATACGGCGTGCCCAGCAGGGTCAGGGCGCGCTTGAGCACGGTCTGCACGTTGCCGCCGTCTCCCTTCTGGGTCAGTACGCCGGTGTTGCTGAGGTCGTAGTTGGCCAGCAGGCGGCTCAGGTCGCCGGCGAACATCGCCGAACGGTCCAGCATGGGCATGGTGTCGCTGGCGGCCAGGCGCGGCAGCAGGGCGGTCAGGGTAGCTGCGGCGGCTTGCGCGGCCTTGTCGCGGACCAAGTTGGAAGCGGTCTTCTCGGCCACCACCGGCGCCGGCTTGGAGACGGCATCGGCGACCACGGCATCGGCACTGGTGGCGACCAGGGCGGTGGCGGGGACGTTTTCCAGCGGGGCGGCCGCAGGCGCGGTCTGGGCTTGGGCCGAGACGGCAGCCAGGCACAGGGCGGCGGAACAAAAGAGGGAATGGGTCACGCCCCGACGGGGGCGGCGGGCGGCGGGCAGGCCTTTTTGCAGGTCGTCGGTCGTCACGCGGGAATCTGTGTTGCGAATCAGGGACCGATCATGCCGTCATCAGTCCTTCACGTGGTTCAAATTTCGTTAGCTAACCGTGAAGCAGGTGAGAACAGCGTCACATTTTCAGTTCAGTACCCGTTTAGCGCCCGAATAGTGGTCCCGCCAGTACGGTCCATCCAGATAGTCCAGCCGGACCGTCCCACCGGTGCTGGGGGCGTGCACGAAACGCCCTTCGCCCACATAGATCCCTACGTGGCTGACGCTGCCCTTGCTGCCGAAAAACACCAGGTCGGCGGCGGCCAGTTTCTCCGGAGCGATGCGCGGACCCTGGATGCCGGCAAGTTCGCGCGAGGTCCGCGGCAGGCGCAGGTCCAGCATGTCGCGGTAGACATAAGCGACCAGCCCGCTGCAGTCGAAACCCGATTCGGGGGTGTTTCCGCCGTAGGTGTAAGGCGTGCCCACCAGGCCGATGGCCCGCATCAACACCGCATTGGCCGACTGGGGATCGGCAGGACTGACCTGCGGCCAGTGTCGCTGGCTTGCGCCTGCGGGAGCGGTGGGACGCACCTGCTCCTTGCCGCACGCGGACAACAACAGAGCCAACACGAGCAGGGCAGGGCCGCGGAAAACGACGCCGCGACCCGCCGCAGCAAGGGCGGCAACTGGCGTGGGACCCGGCAAGCCGGGATAATGCGCGGCCTTCATTGCGGGCAATATTGACCGCAATCCCCCGCGGCCCACAAGCCGCACCCTCTGCGATCGCCCCGCCCGGTGCGATGCAGCCCAGCCAGAGCCGAACATGAAAATCGCAAAAGACAGCGTGGTCCGTTTCCATTACACCGTGGCGGAAGTGGGCCAGGAATCGCTGGAATCTTCCAAAGACCGTGAGCCGCTGGCCATCCTGTACGGCCACGGCAACATCATCCCGGGCCTGGAAACGGCCATGCTGGACCGCGAAGCCGGCGAGAGTTTCGGCGTCGATGTCTCTGCGGCCGATGCCTACGGCGAAAAGCGCGACGGCCTGAGCCAGCGCGTGCCCAAGAAGCATTTCGGCGCGCAGAAGCTCGAGCCGGGCATGCAGGTGGTGTTGCAGACCAACTTCGGTCCGCGCGCGGTGACCATCCAGAAGGTGGGCATGAGCGTGGTCGATGTCGACCTCAACCACCCCATGGCCGGCAAGGACCTGCACTTCGACGTGGAAATCGTGGAAGTGCGCGAAGCCAGCGCCGAAGAACTGGCCCACGGCCACGTGCACGGCGACGGCGGCCATCACCACTGATCGCACCGGTGGAAAGATAAGGACGGCTCGCTCAGGCGGGCCGTTTTCGTATCGGGCATCGGAAAAATCCTTCTCCCGCGTGCGGCGCCCGAAGGGTGTGCAAGGCTGAGAAGGTGCCGAAGGCGGATGAGGGCCGGGCGGCCGGCCATGTCGGGATCCGCCGCCGGTAACTGGTTACCTTTACGCACGTCCACCAGGAGCAAAGATGAGCGCGCCACCGCCCTTGCCAACGATGAATCCGCTTCCACCCGCCGAGCGCATCCAGGCGCTGGACTCGCTGCGCGGCTTCGCCCTGCTGGGCATCCTGCTTATGAACATGGAAGGCATGGTCGGCCCCTTGATAACTTCGGGCACGGGCCTGGATCCTGGCTTGACCGGCGCCGACCGCTGGGCCGATGCGCTGATCTATATCTTCGTGCAAGGCAAGTTCTTCACCCTGTTCTCATTGCTGTTCGGCATGGGCTTCGCGGTGATGTCGCAACGCGCGCAGGACGTGCAGCGACCCTTCGCCGGCCTCTACTGGCGGCGCGGCCTGACCCTGTTGGCGATCGGCCTGGTGCATGCGCTGCTGATCTGGTCGGGCGACATATTGGTCACCTATGCGTTGCTGTCGATGCTGTTGTTGGCGTTCCGCGAGGTTTCCGGACGCTGGCTGGTGTGGCTGGCCATCGCCTCGTTCCTGGCTCCCTTGGGTTTGATGATGGCGATGGGCGTGATGGGGACGCTGATGCAATCCACCCCCGAGTTGGCGGCGGCATGGAAGCAAGCCCTGGGCGGGCAGGACCAGATGTTCGCCGAAATGCTGGAAGGACAGCGCCAGGCCTACGGTTCCGGCACTTACTGGCAGGCGACGCTGCAGCGTGCAAAAGACCTGGGCTTCTCGCTGATGAACCTGATGATGGTGGGGCCCTTGGTGTTCGGCATGTTCCTGCTCGGTTCCTGGTTCGTGAAAAGCGGAGCGATTGCGCAGCCGCAGACGCGCCCGCGCCTGTTCCGCATGCTGCGCTGGCTTGCCCTGCCGGCTGGGCTGGCGATGGTGTCGATTTCCTTTGCCATTCACCCGACCCAGTCGCCAACCGAGTTCAACATCACCGGATCCACCGCTTTCTGCCTGGGCATGCTGGGTGGGGCGATGATGTGCCTGGGTTACGCGGGCTGGGTGGTGCGCGGCCTGCAATCGCCCGCCTGGAGCAAAGCGCTCAGCTGGCTGGCACCGGCCGGACGCATGGCGCTCACCAACTACCTGCTGCAGTCGCTGGTGTGCACGCTGGTGTTCTACGGCTACGGGCTGGGCTACTTCGAGCAACTTCCGCGCGCCTGGCAGATTCCGTTCGCGTTGGCGCTGTTCGCAATGCAGCTGTTGCTGAGCCGCTGGTGGCTGCGGCATTTCCGCTTCGGCCCGATGGAATGGCTATGGCGTTCGGTCACCTATGCCAAGCCGCAGAAGATGCGTATCGCCGCCTGATCGAGTCGCATACCGGGTGGGCCGAAGGCCCGCCGATTCCTGATCCCTTGTCCGCTGCCCTAGACTACGGAAATGAACCCACAACACGATGACGTTCTCATCATCGGCGGCGGCGTGATCGGCCTGGCCACCGCGCTGGCGCTGATCGAAGCCGGCCGCAGCGTACGCGTGCTGGAAGCGGCCACTGCCGGCAGCGGTGCTTCGCACGGCAATTGCGGCACGATCACGCCCAGCCACGCGCCGCCGTTGGCCGCGCCGGGAACAGTGGCCAAGGGCTTGCGCTGGATGCTCACTCCCGATGCGCCGCTGTATCTGAAACCACGCATCGATCCAGCCTTGTGGCGCTGGCTGGCGCACTTCGCCGCGCGCTGCAACCTGCGCGACTGGCGGCAGAGCACCGCCTCGCGTTCGGCCATCCTCAACGACTCGCGCGCGCGGCTGGCCGATTGGGTAGGCCGCTACGGGCTGCAGTGCGAGTTCGTCGAGGAAGGGCTGGATTACGTGTTCCGCGAGCAAGGCAACTTCGATGCCTACGCGCAGGAGAGCGAAGCGCTGCGCGAGTTCGGCGTAGACAGCGAGCTGCTGCTGGGCGCCGACTACCTGCGCCAGGAGCCGGCGCTGAAACAAGGGGTGATCGGCGCGGTGCGCTTCCCCGGCGATGCGCGGTTGCGTCCGGACAGCTACGCAGCCGAACTGGCGCGTGCGGTGCGCGAGCGTGGCGGAGTGATCGAGGAACAATGCCGCGTGCAGGCGTTGCAGGAAACCGGCGACGGCGTGTTGGCGACCACCTCGCTGGGCACGCGCAAGGGCGGGGAAGCGGTGGTGGCCTTGGGTGCGTGGTCGCCTAAACTGGCGCGCACCTTGGGACTTGCGCTGCCGATCCAGCCTGGCAAGGGCTATTCGATCACCTATTCGCGTCCGTCGCTGGTTCCCCAGCGGGCCATGGTGCTGAAGGATCGGCAGGTGTGCGTGACGGTCTGGGACAGCGGCTTCCGCCTGGGCAGCACCATGGAGTTTTCGGGCTACGACGAATCCTTGAACGCCACGCGCCTGGCCGCGCTGGAACGCGGCGCCAGCGAGTACCTGCATGAGCCTGTCGGCGCGCAGGTACACGAGCGCTGGTATGGCTGGCGGCCGATGACCTGGGACGATTTGCCGGTGCTGGGCCGCGTGCCCGGCAAGCGCAAGCTATGGCTGGCCACCGGGCACGGCATGCTGGGCGTCACCATGAGCGCGGCCAGCGGCCAGCTGTTGGCCGACATGGTGGTCGGCAATCCCACGGCGATAGATCCCGCCCCGTATCGCATGGAGCGTTTCCTGTGAGCAACCAGAAGGGCTACGACTACGATCTGGTAGTGATCGGCGGCGGCTCCGGTGGCCTTGCCGGCGCATTTCGCGCGGCCTCGCATGGCGCGCGCGTCGCGTTGCTGGAGCCGGGCGAATTCGGCGGTACCTGCGTCAACGTGGGCTGCGTACCGAAGAAAGCGATGTGGCTGGCGGCCGAACTGGCGCAGCGTATCGATACCGCTTCGCGATTGGGATTCGACCTGCCGCCGCCCAAGCTCGACTGGCGCGAATTCATCGTCCATCGCCAGCGTTACATCGCCGGCATCCACGACAGCTATCGCAAGCGATTGGACGCCGCTGGCATCGTGCACCTGCCGTGCCACGGGCATTTCATCGATGCGCATACAGTGGAAACACATCAGGGTTTGCGCGTTACCGCCAAGCACGTGTTGATCGCCACCGGCGGCACGCCCAAGCGTCCGGATATCCCCGGCGCGGAACTGGGCGTGGTCTCCGACGACTTCTTCAATTTCTGCGAGGCGCCCGGACGCGTGGCGATCATAGGCGGGGGTTACATCGCCGTCGAACTGGGCGGGGTGTTGCAGGCGCTGGGCAGCAAGGTGGAGCTGTTCCTGCGCGGGCCGCGTTTGCTGGATTCCTTCGACCACGAGTTGACCGACGAACTGGCCGAGAACCTGAGGCAACACGGCATCCATTGCCACTTCGCCCATCCGCTGGCATCGGTGCAGGCGCAGGGGGAGCAACGGCTTCTGCATGCGCGAAACGGCGAAATCAGCGAACCCTTCGACAGCGTAATCTTCGCCACCGGCCGCACGCCCAACAGCGGGAAGTTGGGGCTGGCAGGCATCGGCGTGGATATCGATGCAGAAGGCTTCGTCGTGGTCGATGAGTTCCAGAGCACCCGCCATTCCAACGTGCATGCAGTGGGCGATGTCTCCAGCCGCATCGCGCTGACGCCGGTGGCCATTGCGGCTGCCAGGCGCCTGATGGATCGCCTGTTCGGCGGCAAACCCGATGCGAAGTTGGATTACGAAGATATCGCGACCGTGGTTTTCGCCCACCCGCCGCTGGGCATGGTGGGCCTTACCGAAGCCGAGGCGCGTCTGCGCCATGGCGATGCTTCGATCAAGACTTACCGCGCGCGGTTCCGCCCGATGCTGCACGCGCTGGCAGATTCCCCGCAACGCAGCCTGTTCAAGCTTGTGTGCGTGGGCGAGGAGGAGCGCGTAGTCGGCATCCATCTGCTGGGCGAGGGCGCCGACGAAATGCTGCAGGGATTCGCAGTGGCCTTGAAGAAAGGCGTCACCAAGCGCGACCTGGACGACACCATGGCGATCCATCCGACTTCTGCCGAGGAAGTGGTGTTGCTGCGGTAAGCGGGGTTCCGTTCGCACCACCACACAGGACCGCCGTCAAAACTCGACTGTCATCCCGAACGCAGTGTGGGATCTGCTTCATGCCTTGGATTGAGAGCGTGTAGCAGATCCCTCACTGCGTTCGGGATGACAAGGTTGGGGAGTAGGGGCGCGGCGGCCCTACACGCGTCCGGCCAATGCCGCGTCCAACACCTTGCCCGCCGCCGCCGCATCGAACTTCACAGGATTGCCTCCGGCCGAAGGATCGGCTTCGGCCATCGTCGCGATTTCGCCTGCGCGGTCGCCGTTCACGCCGAACTCTTCCAGCGTATGCGGCACACTCAGCGATGCGCGCAATTCCAGGATGAAATCCAGAAAGCCGGTGAAATCCTGGCGCGGTAGTTGCAGGTAAGCGGCCAGCCGCCCGATGCGCTCCTCGATGGCGCCGCGGTTGAAGGCCAGTACGTACGGCATGAAGACCGCGTTGGTCATGCCGTGATGGGTGTCGTACAGCGCGCCCACCGGATGCGACAGCGCATGCATGCCGCCCAAGCCCTTCTGGAAGGCGGTGGCGCCCATGGCGGCGGCGGTCATCATGTCGCCGCGCGCCTCCAGGTCGCCCGGTTGCGCATGCACGCGCGGCAGCGCCTGCTTGACCAGGCGCATGCCTTCGACGGCGATGCCGTCGGCCATGGGGTGATAGCCGGGCGCGCAATAGGCCTCCAGGCAATGCGATAGCGCATCCATGCCGGTGCCGGCAGTGATCCTGGCCGGCATGCCCACGGTCAGCGCGGGGTCGCAGATCACCACGCGCGGCATCATCCTGGGGTGGAAGATGATCTTCTTGGTGTGGGTCTTTTCATCGGTGAGCACGCCGGCGCGGCCGACTTCCGAACCCGTGCCTGCCGTGGTGGGCACGGCGATGATCGGTGCGATGCCGTCGGGATCGGCGCGCGTCCACCAGTCGCCGATGTCTTCGTAGTCCCATACCGGACGTGACTGCCCGCTCATGAAGGCGATCAACTTGCCGGTGTCCAGTCCGCTGCCGCCGCCGAAGGCCACCACGCCGTCGTGGCCGCCATCGCGATACGCCAGAAGGCCGGCGTTGAGATTGGCTTCGACAGGATTCGGTTTCAGGTCGGCGAACAACGCCGCGTCCATTCCGGCGCCGCGCAACGCGGCAAGCGCATCGGTGGTGATGGGCGCGTTGGCCAGGCCCGCATCGGTCACCAGCAAAGGTTTACGGATGCCGTTGGCCAGGCACGCTTCGGCAAGTTCGCCGATGCGGCCGGCGCCGAAGCGGATCGAAGTGGGGTAGTTCCAGTTGGCGCGGGCAGTCATGCGGTCGTTCTCATTTGATCGTGTGGCGCAGATGGAAGGATTTGGGCCGGGTAAGCGTTTCGTAACCCACGCGCGACAAGGTGGCGCCGCGGCCGGTGTGTTTGACGCCCGTCCAGGCCAGCGAAGGGTCCAGGTAGTCGCAGCGGTTCATGAATACCGTGCCGGTGGCTATGTCGTCGCCGATGCTTTCGGCCGCTTCCAGATCGCGGGTCCAGACCGATGCGGTCAGGCCGTAAGGGCTGTCGTTCATCAGTCGCAGCGCCTGCTCGTCGCCGTCCACCGGCATGATGCCCACCACCGGGCCGAAACTTTCCTCGCGCATCACCGACATCGAATGGTCGACGTCCACCAGCACCTGCGGCGCCAGATAGGGCGTGCCGATGGCATCGGCGCTGAAAGCGGACGCATCGATCAGCGCTCTGGCGCCACGGGCGATGGCGTCGGCGATCTGGCCTCGCACGAAATCGGCGCTTGCCGCCTTGACCAACGGGCCCAGCGTGGTGGTCTCATCCAACGGATTGCCCAGTTCGTAGGCGCGGGTCAGCTGGGTGAACCGCTCGACGAATTCCGGATACAAGCCGCGGTCCACATAGATGCGTTCGATGCCGCAGCAACTCTGCCCGGAATTGAAGAAGCTGCCGTCGACCAGATTCTCCACTGCGAATTCAAGATCGGCATCGTGGCGTACATAGGCAGGATCCTTGCCGCCAAGCTCCAGACCCAGGCCCAGGAAGTGGCCGCTGGCGGCGCGTTCCATCGCCCGGCCGCCTTCCACCGAGCCGGTGAAATTGACCTGCTGCACGCGGCCCGACCCGATCACCCGTGACGATTGCTCATGGTCAAGCAACAGGTTGCGGAACAGGCCCGCGGGCAGGCTTGCCTGCTGGAAGGCGCGCTCGAAGCGTTCGCCCACCAGCAGCGTTTGGGTGGCGTGCTTCAGGATCACCGCGTTACCGGCCATCAAGGCGGGAAAGATCGAGTTGACTGCGGTGAGGTAGGGGTAGTTCCACGGCGCGATGACGAACACCGTGCCCAGCGGTTCGCGACGGACGAAGCGGCGGAAGCCGGCCTTCTCGCCCGAATCGATATCGGCCAGCGCCTCGCTGGCCATGGCGACCATGTACCGAACGCGCTCTTCGACCCCGCGCAACTCGCCCGCGCCATATCGCACCGGGCGGCCCATTTGCCAGGCGATTTCAGGCGCGATTTCTTCGCGCATGGCCAGCAAAGCGTCCAGCGCCGCCAGGCAGAAGCGGGCGCGCTCTTGCAAGGGGACTTTCTTCCAGCTTCGCTGCGCTTGCGCGGCCGCGTCCAAGGCCGCGCTGACTGTCTCGTCGCTTGCGTAATGGCGTTCGGCGTAGACGCGTCCGTCGACGGGGGAGACCAGCTTTACTTCGTTGCTCATTCGTTTCTCGGAAGGGTGGAAGTATTTGTAGTGCAGGAAGACCTTAAGTCGTCATCCCAGCTTGACCAGCGTCGCTGTTGAAAGCCGCTGGGATGACGATCCTCTTTTTTTGCAAACCATGTCATGCCAGTCTGGTTTCAATACCTTTCAAACCCCCTCCGAAGCTCCCAATCCGTCACCCTCCGGTCGCATTCGGACTGTTCCCATTCGGCCGTATGCACGTAGTGGTCGACCACCTCGTCGCCCAAAGCCTTGCGCAGCATCTTCGAACCGCGCAACGCATCGGTCGCATCGCGCAGGGTCTTGGACACTTCAGGCAGCTTCTCGCCGCCATAAGCATCGCCGGAGAACGGCTTGCTCAACTTCAGCTTCTCATCGATGCCGGCCAAGCCCGCCGCAATCAAGGCTGCGTACGCCAGATAGGGGTTGAGGTCGGCGCCGCCGATCCTGCATTCGATGCGGATGCCCTTGCCGCCTTCGCCGCACAGCCGGAAGCCGGCGGTACGGTTGTCCACGCTCCACACCGCCTTGGTAGGCGCGAACGTGCCGGCCTGGAAGCGCTTGTAGGAATTGATGTAGGGCGCCAGGAACCAGGTGATATCGCGCGCGTACTTGACCTGGCCGGCCACCCAGGCGCGCATCAGTTCGGACATGCCGTATTCGCCCTTGGCATCCAGGAACAGCGGCTTGCCGGTCTTGGCGCTCCACAGCGAGTTGTGGATATGGCTGCTGGAACCGGCCAGGTCGTAGCGCCACTTGGCCATGAAGGTGATCGACTTGCCATGCTGCATGGCGATTTCCTTGCAGCCGTTCTTCATGATCGCGTGGCGGTCGGCCATCTCCAGCGCTTCGGCATAGCGCACATTGATCTCTTCCTGGCCCGGGCCCCATTCGCCCTTGGTGTTCTCCACCGGAATGCCGGCAGCCTGCATGCCTTTGCGCATCGCCCGCATCACCGGCTCTTCTCGGGTGGTCTGCAGGATGTGGTAATCCTCGATGTAGTAGCCGGCGGTCTTGGGGTTGCGGTAATCGCGGGCATGGATGTCGGCATAGCTTTCGTCGAACAGGTAGAACTCGAGCTCCGAGGCGAACATGCCGACGTACCCGCGTTCCTTCAATCGTGCGATCTGCTTCTTCAGGATCGCGCGCGGGCTGTGCGGCAGGTCCTGGTGTTCGTGGTCCAGCACGTCGCACAGCACCAGCGCGGTGCCTTCCAGCCAAGGAATACGTCGCAGCGTAGTCAGGTCGGGCTTCAACGCGAAGTCGCCATAGCCTTTGTCCCAGCTGGCCGCGGCATAGCCCGAGACCGGTTCCATGTCGATGTCGTCGGCCAGCAGGTAATTGCAGCCGTGGGTTTCGTCGTGCGCGCTGTCGACGAAGAATTCGGCCTGGAAGCGCTTGCCGATCAGCCGGCCCTGCATGTCGACCATGCAGGCCAGCACGGTGTCGATGCTGCCATCGGTCACTGCGCGTTTGAGTTCGGTGAAGCTCAAGGGTGCGGTCATTTCCACTCCATTAGTCGGAAGCGCGCGGCGGCGTCCATGCGCCGCCGCCGTCCATGTGTATCGATCAGTTGCCGGCCTTCTGCTTGTGCTCCAGGGCGAATTCCTCTTCCGGCGACAGGATCAGGCGATGCCTGCCGCGCACGGCGAAGTAGAGGATGCCGACCACGAACCAGATCGCCACCCACATCACGGCGGTGCTGTAGGCCGGGTCCTTGATCTGGTAGAACAGGGTGACCACCGCGATGATCATGGTCAGGGCCGCGCCGAACACGCCGAACGGGCTGCGGTACGGGCGATGGATGTGCGGCAGCTTCTTGCGCAGAACGATGAACGACAACGCCTGCATGAAGTAGCTGAACATCGCGCCGAACACGGCCATGTTCAACAAGGTCGCACCGATGATCTTGCCGCCGTGGTCCGCGCCCAGGCCAAACCACAGCGCGAACATCACCGCCAGCGCCACCACCGCACCGAAGATCATGGCCACATGCGGGGTCTTGCGCGTACCGTGCGTCACCGACAGCCCCGGCGGGAAGTAGCCCGCGCGCGCCAGCGAATAGATCTGCCGGCCTTTGGCGAAAATGATGGTGTGGAAGCTGGCCACCAGGCCCAGCACGGCCACGCCGGCCAGCAACTTCGCCGTGCCTTCGCCATAGATCGCCTTGAAACCGTCGAGCAGCGGTTCGCCGGAAGTGGCCAGCTTGAAAGAGCCGATGCCGACCGTCGCCGGGTTCAACCACATGATCATGAAGGCCGAGACGATCAGCGTGAACATGCCCAGGATGATGCCTTTGGGCATGTCGCGCTTGGGGTCCACCGATTCCTCGGCAGCCAACGGCAATTGTTCGATGGCCAGGAACAGCCAGACCGCGAACGGCAGCGTGGCGAGCACGCCTTGCCAGCCGAACGGGAACCAACTTCCGCCGCCATTGGCCAGTTCGACAGGGGCGCCATCGGGACCGGCGCCGATGTTCAAGGCCCAGCGATTGAAATCGATATGCGGCAGCGCGCTTACCCAGAACACCACCAGGCAACCCAACGCCAGCAACGTCACCACCAGGGTGATGCGGAACGACAGTTCCACGCCGATGATGTTCAAGCCCACGAACAGGATGTAGAAACCGATCCACCAGAGCGGTTGCGCTTCGGCGGGCGTGCCGAAGATCCCACCCATATAGCTGCCGATGAAGAACACGATTACAGCCGGCGTCAGCACGTATTCCACGTTCTCCGACAACCCGGTAAGAAAGCCTCCCCACGGGCCCATCGCGGTGCGTGCGAACGAGTAGGCCGCGCCGGTATGCGGCAGAGCCGGACTCATCTCGGCGATGGAGAAAGTCAGGCCCAGGTACATCACCGCAATGATGATCCCGGCCACCAGCATGCTGCCCCAGCCATTGGCCAGGCCGAAGTTCCAGCCCGAGAAGTGGCCGGAAATCACCGCGCCCACGCCCAGCGCCCACAACGACCACACGCCGGCATAGCGCCGCAATCCTCGCTTCTCGAAATAGCTCTGGTCTACCTTGGTGTACTGGACACTCGACGATTCGGACATTTCCAATCCCCTTGCGGTGTATACAGCGGTGGGTAGTGGTTAACGACGCGCGGCCGCCCCCTCAACGGCTTGCACGTCCTCGAAGGCGCGCAACAGCAGCGGCGCCAGCCGTTCGGCCCAGGACTGCTGTCCGGGGATGTCGCGGATCAGGTCGTTGCGAATCTCCAGCATCACGCAGGGCAGGCCCTGGGCTTCGGCATGCCGCTCGAGCGTGTGGTACACGCCGTCGCGCGGCGCGTAGGGCTGGTTGTCGCCTACTTCAAGTTGGGCGTCCGTGCGCAAGGCCCGCAGCAATGGGTCGGCGATACGGCGGTCGCGATGCGACAGCACGCCGATCTGCCAGCGGCGCGGAACGCCTTTGAAAACGGGAGTGAAGGAGTGGATGGAAATCATCGCAGTGGGCTTGCGCGCAGCAACGCGCGCGGCGACCAGGGCTTCTATTTCGCGGTGGTAGGGCGCATAGATCCAGTCGCGCCTATGCTGGCGCTCGACCGCATCGATCGAATGATTGCCGCGGATGACGGTGTCCTCGCTGGTGGCGACGATCGAATCGTGGGCGTCGGTATCCCGGTTCACATCCAGCAGCAAGCGAGAGACGGTGGGGTGCAGCAGCGGCGCGTCCAGCAACTCGGACAATCGTTGCGACAGGCCCAGGGCACCGATGTCCCAGGCGATATGCCGCTGCAGATCCGATGCCGACAATCCCAGGCCCTTGTACCCGGAAGGAATATTGGCGCTGGCATGGTCGCAGGTCAGCACGAACGCACCGCGCCCGTCGCGGTTGCTCACCGCCACCGCGCTGCTTGCCTGGTCCGCTGCGCTGACCGCCGCCATTGCCATGGGTCGTCCGCCGTAATGTAACGAAAAGTACAAAACAGAAGCAGATTGCCTTTCCTGAAGAAAGTCTAACAATAGGGGGCAGTTGTCAAGCGGGAGCGGGTTGATGCGGACGGTCATGGAGCGGTTGCGGGACGGGCTGGCCGGGTTTCCCGCCAGCGAGAGGCGCGTGGCCCAGCGGATCCTGGCCGACTACCCCATCGCCGGGCTGCAGAGCGCCAGCGACCTGGCCCGCGAGGTGGGGGTCAGCGCGCCCAGCGTGTTGCGCATGGTGGCGCGGATGGGGTTCGCCTCGTATCCGGATTTCCAGCGGGTGATGCGTGGAGAGCTCACCGCTCAGCTGAGTTCCCCGTTGAGCAAATCGCCCACGCGTACCCGCCGCGGCAACGACGCGGCGGCGCCGCGGCTGCAGAAGTTCGCCACCGTGCTGGAAGGCAATCTGCACGAAACCTTCAGCCATTTGCCGGCCGCCGAATTCGACCGCGTCGTACGTCTGCTCGCCGACCGAAACAATCGCCTGCACCTGATCGGCGGCCGCTTCACCGATGCGCTGGCGCGCTACCTGTCGGTACAGCTGCGCATCCTGCGCCCCGGCATCAATCACCTGGAGGACCAGGAGGACAACTGGTACGACCAGGTGCTGGACATGGGCAAGCGCGACGTGTTGCTGGTGTTCGATATCCGCCGCTACCAGCCCAGCCTGTTGCGCCTGGCCCAGGCGGCCAGCAAGCGCCAGGCCAAGGTCGTGCTGGTCACCGACCAGTGGCTGTCGCCGATCTCGCGCCTTGCTACGCACGTGTTGCCGGCGCGCATCGCGGTGCCGTCGGTCTGGGATTCCAGCGTGGCGCTGATGGCCATCGCAGAAGCGTTGCTGGCCGAAACCACAGAGCAGGACTGGGAATACGGGCAAAAGCGCATGCGCGAACTGGAATCGGTGCGAGGCACCGCCTCCGGCTTTCCCGGGGCTCTGCCGGCGGCCGAAGAGCTTCCGAAAAAGGCCGCGCGCCAACGCAGAAGCTAGGCCTGTGGGAGCGCCGTCCCGGCGCGAGCTTTGATGTTGTGGATTCCAGACTTACAAGCTCGCGCCGGGACGGCGCTCCCACGTAGCCGGTCACCTCAGGTGCCGGAAAGGCCGTTCGGGCCGGGTCAAGCGTTGCCATTGCCCACAGGGCATGCGCATGGTCCATCGCGCCCCCGACTTGGCCGAGCCACGCGGACGGCGAAGCGCCGCTAAACTGAGCGCATGGATACCTACACCCTGCATCGCGGCACCGCGCCGCTGCTGATCAGCCTGCCGCACGACGGCACCGCCGTTCCCGAGGATATCGCCGAACGCCTGACCGATACCGCGCGGCGCGTGCCCGACACCGATTGGCACGTATCGAAACTCTACGATTTCGCGCGCGAGCTCGGTGCCTCGATGATCGTGCCGAAGTATTCGCGCTACGTGATCGACCTCAACCGTCCGCCCGACGACGTGTCGCTCTATCCCGGCCAGAACACCACCGGTCTGTGCCCACATGTGCAGTTCACCGGCCAGCCGGTCTATCGCGATGGGCAGGATCCCGACGAAGCCGAAGTGGCCGAGCGCGTCGAACGCTACTGGCGCCCTTACCACCGCGCGTTGGCAGGCGAGCTGCAACGCATGCACGCACAGCATGGCCGTGCCGGATTGTGGGAAGGGCATTCGATCAAGGGAGTAGTGCCGTTCCTGTTCGAGGGGCGCTTGCCGGACCTCAACCTGGGAACCGCGGGAGGTACGAGCTGCTCGGCAGCGCTGCAGTCGCGGTTGGAATCGGTGCTGGAATCGCAGGATCGCCACGACTTCGTGGTCAACGGTCGTTTCAAGGGCGGCTACATCACCCGCAACTACGGCGACCCGGCGCAAAACATCCAGGCCGTGCAACTGGAAATCAGTCAGCGCATCTACATGGACGAAGACAGCTTCGAATGGGATGACGGCAAGGCGGCGCGCACGCAGGTGGTGCTGCAGGAGTTGCTGGACCAGATGCTGGCATGAGCGAAGCCGCGCCTGTTCCGGATGAAACGCTGCCCGTAGACGTCCCGCCGCAACCGCCTTCACGACCGGGACATCCGTGGTCGGGCGTCGCCTTGGCCTTGTTCGGCGCCATCGCGTTTTCCGGCAAGGCCATCATCGTCAAGCTCGGCTATCGCCACGGCGCGGACGCCATTACCTTGCTTGCGCTGCGCATGCTGGTGGCGCTTCCGTTCTTCGCGATGATGGCGTGGTGGGCCAGGCGCGACCTGCAGCGTTTCCGTCTGCGCGGGAGCGATAGGTGGAAAGTGGTCGGCTTGGGTTTCAGCGGCTATTACCTGGCCAGCTTCCTGGATTTCGCGGGGTTGGAAAACATCACCGCCACGCTGGAAAGGTTGATCCTGTATCTCACTCCCACCTTGGTGCTGCTGATCGGCGTGCTGGCGTTCAAGCGCAAACCCGCGGCGCGGCAACTGCTGGCGCTGGCGATCAGTTATGCCGGCGTGGCGCTGGCTTTCGCGCACGATCTGGAGCTTGGCGGCAGCGGCATTGCGCTAGGCGGCCTGCTGGTGTTCCTCAGTGCGCTCAGCTATGCGACCTATCTGGTCGGCAGCGGCGAAGTGGTGGCGCGGGTCGGTGCGGTACGCCTGATCGCTTACGCCAGTGCGGTGGCGGCCGGATTCTGCATCCTGCATTTCCTGTTGGTGCGGCCGTGGCACTCGCTGTTCGAGCTGCCGCATGAGATTTACGCGCTGTCGTTGCTCAACGGCACTCTGTGCACGGTGTTGCCGGTACTGGCCACGATGATGGCGGTGCAGCGGCTGGGCTCCGCGCTGGCTTCGCAGCTCGGAATGATCGGCCCGGTTTCGACCATCGTGCTCAGCCTGTTCCTGCTGGGCGAACCGATGGGCGTCTGGCAGATCGCCGGCACCGTGCTGGTGCTGATCGGGGTGTTCACGGTGACGCGGCCGCGCCAGGCGTAGAGCTCCGCAGAAAATCAACGTTGCGCCGTCGCCACGGCAGAACGCAAGGAATAGCCGCTGTCAGACTTCCAGCGAAGCCAGATCGCCCTTCTGCTCCAACCACGCCTTGCGGTCCGAAGCGCGCTTCTTGGCCAGCAACATGTCCATCAGCGAACGGGTGCCGCTGTCGTCTTCGTTGGTCAGCTGCACCAGTCTTCGCGTATCAGGGTGAATGGTGGATTCGCGCAGCTGCGACGGGTTCATCTCGCCCAGGCCCTTGAAGCGGGTGACGTTGACCGTGCCCTTGAGCTTTTCGCGCTCGATCTTCTCCAGCAGCAGGCGCTTCTCTTCCTCGTCCAATGCGTAGAACACCTGCTTGCCCACGTCCACGCGGAACAACGGAGGCATGGCCACGAAAATGTTGCCGGCCTGCACAAGCGCGGGGAAATGCTTGAGGAACAACGCCGTCAGCAGCGTAGCGATATGCAGGCCGTCGGAGTCGGCATCGGCCAGGATCACCACCTTGCCGTAACGCAGACCGGTGATGTCGTCCTTGCCGGGATCGCAGCCGATGGCCACGGCCAGGTCGTGTACTTCGTTTGAAGCCAACACGCCGCCGGAAGCCACTTCCCAGGTATTCAAGATCTTGCCGCGCAGCGGCAGGATGGCCTGGAAATCCTTGTCGCGCGCCTGCTTGGCGCTGCCGCCGGCCGAGTCGCCTTCCACCAGGAACAACTCGGTGCGCGAGAGATCCTGCGAAATGCAGTCGGCCAGCTTGCCGGGCAGGGCGGGACCCTGGGTGACCTTCTTGCGCACGATCTGCTTTTCGGTCTTCAGGCGTGCGCTGGCGCGTTCGATCGCCAGCTGGGCGATGCGTTCGCCGAAATCGGTGTGCTGGTTCAACCACAACGAGAACGCATCGTGCGCGGCGCCTTCGATGAAGCCGGCGGCCTGGCGCGAACTCAGGCGTTCCTTGGTCTGGCCGCTGAACTGCGGGTCGGTCATCTTCAGCGACAGCACGAAGGCCACGCGGTCCCACACATCTTCCGGCGCCAGCTTCACTCCGCGCGGCAGCAGGTTGCGGAAATCGCAGAATTCGCGCAACGCATCGGTCAGGCCGCTGCGTAAGCCGTTGACGTGGGTGCCGTGCTGCGCGGTGGGAATCAGGTTGACGTAGCTTTCCTGCACCAGTTCGCCTTCCGGAATCCAGGACACGGCCCAGTCCACGATTTCGCTTTGCTTGGACAACTGGCCGACGAACAGTTCCGGCGGCAGCAGTTCGCGCCCGCTCAGTTCGCCCAACAGATAGTCGCGCAGCCCGTCGGCGTAGTGCCACTCGTCGCGTTCGCCGCTGGCTTCGTCGAACAGCTTCACGGTCAGGCCCGGGCACAGCACGGCCTTGGCGCGCAGCAGGTGCTTGAGCGCGCGTAGGTTGTACTTGGCAGTGTCGAAGTACTTCGGGTCTACCCAGAAGCGCAGCCGGGTGCCGGTGTTCTTCTTGCCCACGCTGCCCACGATCTCCAGCTTGGAGGCCGCATCGCCGTCGCGGAATTCCATGCGGTATTCGTTGCCGTCGCGCTTGATGAACAGTTCGACCTTCTTCGACAGCGCATTGACCACGCTGACGCCCACGCCATGCAGGCCGCCGCTGAAGGTGTAGTTGCGGTTGTTGAACTTGCCGCCGGCGTGCAGGCGGGTAAGGATCAGTTCCACGCCCGAGATCTTCTCTTCCGGGTGGATATCCACCGGCATGCCGCGGCCGTCGTCGCTGACCTGGCAGCTGCCGTCCTTGAACAGGATCACCTCGATCTCGCCGGCGTGGCCGGCCAGCGCCTCGTCCACGGCGTTGTCGATGACTTCCTGGGCCAGATGGTTGGGCCGGGTGGTGTCGGTGTACATGCCTGGACGGCGTTTGACCGGGTCCAGGCCGGAAAGGACTTCGATATCGGCGGCGTTGTAACGGGTATTCATGGATTGGGCGGTTTTTTCTTGGGCTGCTGCAGCCCCGAAGTGTGCGGCTTGGGGTCTTTTTTTGCACGTTCAGTGGCAGGTGGGTTGCGATGGACTATGTTTCGCGCGTCCGGCCAGGGCGCTTTGACTCCAATGTCTCTGGCCGGCGGCAAACGGAGATCCCCCATGAACAAACGCACCCTTATCCTTCTTGGCGCCATCGCCGCCGCACTGACTGCCACCGCGGCCTTTGCCCAGTCCAAGGCCAATTCCAACGCCGACCAGGCCGCCAACGCGTCCGGGGAAGAGAAATCCGACGCCGACAAAAAGGCCGAGCGCCGCGCCCAGAACGAGGCCGCCGCTGCCGCCCGGGCCAAAGCCAAGGGCGAGAACGGCAAGAAAGCGGATACGGAAGAAGAAGAGGAAGAGCGCAAGCCCTGACCGGCCGCGCGCCGGCAACGCTTATCGGGCCGAATAGGCCCACGCATGCCCCGCTTGGTCGGGGCGTGCGTTTTTAACGGGTCTGTTTTGACGGGTTTGCCGCCGTCGGCTTTGTACAAGCGGGGGTCAACCGGTAAACTATGGCTTTCCGGGAGGCCTCGAGCCATGACCCCCCTGATTTTCGTTACCGGCGGTGTAGTGTCCTCGCTAGGCAAGGGCATCGCCGCCGCTTCGCTTGCCTCCATCCTTGAAGCCCGCGGCCTGCGGGTCACGATGATGAAGCTGGACCCCTACATCAACGTGGACCCGGGCACCATGAGCCCGTTCCAGCACGGCGAGGTCTACGTCACCGACGACGGCGCCGAAACCGACCTGGATCTGGGCCATTACGAGCGCTTCGTGCGCACGCGCCTGAGCCGCAAGAACTCCATCACCACCGGCCGCATCTACGAGAACGTGATCCGCAAGGAGCGCCGCGGCGACTACCTGGGCGCCACCGTGCAGGTCATTCCGCACGTCACCGACGAGATCAAGCGCTGCATCGACGACGCCACGGCCGGTTTCGATGTGGCTTTGGTCGAGATCGGCGGCACCGTGGGCGACATCGAGTCGCTGCCGTTCCTGGAAGCGATCCGCCAGATCCGCACCGAGCGCGGCCAGGAGAAGGCGCTGTTCATGCACCTTACCCTGGTGCCGTACATCGCCGCGGCAGGCGAACTGAAAACCAAGCCCACCCAGCACTCGGTCAAGGAACTGCGCTCCATCGGTATCCAGCCCGACGTGCTGCTGTGCCGCAGCGAGCAGCCGTTGCCGGACTCGGAACGCCGCAAGATCGCCTCCTTCACCAACGTGCCCGAACGCGCCGTGATCACCGCGCGCGATGTGGACGTTCTGTACAAGATTCCGCTGGAACTGCACGAGCAGCAGTTGGACGAAATCGTGGTCAACCAGCTGAAACTGCCGGTGACCGGCCCGGCCGATCTTTCCGAATGGGAAGCGGCGGTCGATGCCACGCTCAACCCGCTGGACGAAGTGACCATCGCGGTGGTCGGCAAGTACGTGGACCACAAGGACGCCTACAAATCCGTCGGCGAGGCGCTGAAGCACGGTGGACTGCGCCAGCGCACGCGGGTCAACCTGAAGTGGCTGGAAGCGCAGGAACTGGAAGCCGGCGACATGGCGGCCTTGCAGGACGTGGACGGCATCCTGGTGCCCGGTGGCTTCGGCGATCGCGGCTTCGAAGGCAAAGTCGTCACCGCGCAGTACGCGCGCGAACACGGCGTGCCGTATTTCGGCATCTGTTACGGCATGCAAGCCGCGGTGGTGGATTACGCGCGCAACGTGCTGGGCCTGGCCGACGCCAACAGCACCGAGAACGACAAGCAGTCCCCGCATCCCGTGATCGGCCTGATCACCGAATGGCGCACGGCCACCGGCGAAGTAGAAAAGCGCGACGAACGCACCGACCTGGGCGGCAGCATGCGCCTGGGCCTACAGGAGGCGCGCCTTAAGCCCGGCACGCTGGCCCGCGAGCTATACGGCAAGGACGTGGTGGCCGAACGCCATCGCCATCGTTACGAGTTCAACAACCGCTACCGCACCCAGATGGAAGACGCCGGACTGGTGATTTCCGCCAAGTCCATGGACGACCTGCTGGTGGAGATGATCGAACTGCCGCGCGGCCAGCACCCTTGGTTCCTGGCCTGCCAGGCGCACCCGGAATTCCTTTCCACTCCGCGCGACGGGCATCCGTTGTTCGTCGGCTTCATTCGCGCTGCGCGTGAGATGAAGGCGGGCGGAAAGTTGCTTAAGGAAGCAAGGGCGTGAGCGTTTGGATTCATTCCCTTCTCCCGTCGGGAGAAGGTGCCCCGACGGGGCGGATGAGGGTGCGGCGAAGTCACGAACGCCTGAACATTCGCAATTTCGCCGTACCCTCACCCCAACCCCTCTCCCGATGGGAGAGGGGCTCTTCTAGCCGGAAAACCACATGAAACTCTGTGACTTCGAAGTCGGCCTCGATAAACCTTTTTTCCTGATCGCCGGCCCCTGCGTCATCGAATCGATGCAGTTGCAGCTGGACGTCGCTGGCAAGCTGAAGGAAATCACCGGCAAGCTGGGCATCAACTTCATCTTCAAATCCAGCTTCGACAAGGCCAACCGCACCTCCGGCACCAGCTTCCGCGGCCCGGGCCTGGAAGAGGGTCTGAAGGTGCTGGCCGAGGTGAAGAAGCAGATCGGCGTGCCGGTGTTGACCGACGTGCACGAGTACACGCCGCTGGATGAAGTGGCTTCGGTGGTCGATGTACTGCAGACCCCTGCGTTCCTGTGCCGGCAGACCGATTTCATCCACAAGGTCGCCAGCGCCGGTCGGCCGGTGAACATCAAGAAGGGCCAGTTCCTGTCGCCCTGGGAAATGAAGCACGTCACCAACAAGGCCAAGGCCACCGGCAACGAGCAGATCATGGCCTGCGAACGTGGCGCCAGCTTCGGTTACAACAATCTGGTCTCGGACATGCGCTCGCTCAGCGTGATGCGCGACACCGGCTGCCCGGTGGTGTTCGACGCCACCCATTCGGTGCAGCTGCCCGGCGGCATGGACGGCAAGTCCGGCGGCCAGCGCGAGTTCGTGCCGGTACTGTCGCGCGCCGCGATGGCGGTGGGTATCGCCGGTATCTTCATGGAAACCCATCCCAAGCCGGAAGAGGCTTTGTCCGATGGTCCCAACGCGTGGCCCCTCGGAAAAATGGAAGCGTTGCTGGAAACATTGATGGCGTTGGACAGCATCACCAAGAAGAACGGTTTCCTGGAGAACGGGGTCTGATGCAGCGCCCACCAGGCATGGACAAGGCAGGCACATGAAGCAGCGCGGCAAATGGGTGCTGGCGGCGTTGCTGATGTGTGCTTGCGGCGATGCCTTGGCCTGTCGGATTTTGGGTTATGTCTGGCCGACGGAGATCCAGCTGGCGACCACGTCGCAGTGGGTATTCGTCGCCCATGTCGAGGAGGTGTTTCCGCTGAGCCCCAGCGAGGAGGCCTTTGCCAGCAGCGCATCCGAAAGCGTGCCTGATGGGCTGCCCTTCAGTTATCCGACGGAGAAGGCCCGCGTTAGCCTGGAGCGCTCCCTGAAAGGAGAAGCGCCGGCTACCGCCACGTTGGAGAGTTCGATCCAAAACTGTTCCGGCGTATACCTTGAGGCCGGTAGCGACTACCTGGTATTCGCCGATGCGCCCACCGAGAGCGGGGGCGTGATCGCGCCGATCAAAGGGTCGTTCAAGCTCGGCGGCATCTACGCCACGACGTCACTGCAAAAAATCGATAACCACCTCATCCTTCAGGCCATGAAACCATGACTGCGATCAAATCCATCCACGCCCGCGAAATCCTCGACAGCCGCGGCAACCCCACCCTGGAAGCGGAAGTCACGCTGGAGGATGGCTCGTTCGGCCGTGCGATGGTGCCTTCGGGCGCTTCCACCGGCTCCAAGGAAGCGGTGGAGCTGCGCGACGGCGACAAGACCCGCTACCTGGGCAAGGGCGTGCAGCACGCCGTGGGCAACGTCAACGGCGCCATCGCCACGGCGTTGAAGGGCTTCGACGCTGCCGACCAGGAAGGACTGGACCGCCGCCTGATCGATATCGACGGCACCGAGAACAAGGGCCGCCTGGGCGCCAACGCGTTGCTAGGCGTTTCCCTGGCCAATGCGCATGCGGTGGCCGCGTCCAGGAAAATGCCGCTGTGGCAGTACCTGGCCAATGGCGACGACGTGGTGCTGCCGGTGCCGATGATGAACATCATCAACGGCGGCGCGCATGCCGACAACAACGTCGACTTCCAGGAGTTCATGGTGTTGCCGGTGGGCTTCGATACGTTCGCCGAATCGCTGCGCGCCGGTACCGAGATATTCCATTCGCTCAAGGCGGTGCTGAAAGGCCACGGCTTGAGCACGGCGGTCGGCGACGAAGGCGGTTTCGCCCCGGATTTCCGCAGCAATGTGGAAGCGCTGGACACGATTCTGGAAGCCATCGGCAAGGCCGGCTACAAAGCCGGCGAGGACGTGCTGCTGGGACTGGACGTGGCCTCCACGGAGTTCTTCGAGAACGGCAAGTACCACCTGATGGGCGAAGGCAAGCGCCTGACCAGCGAACAGTTCGTGGATTTCCTGGCCGATTGGGCCGCCGAGTATCCGATCATCACCATCGAGGATGGCCTGGCCGAGGACGATTGGGCGGGTTGGAAGCTGCTCACCGATCGCCTGGGCAAGAAGGTGCAGCTGGTCGGCGACGATCTGTTCGTCACCAATCCGAAGATCTTCAAGCAGGGCATCGAATCGGGCACCGCCAATGCGATCCTGATCAAGGTCAACCAGATCGGCACGCTGACCGAGACCCTGGAGGCCGTTTCCATGGCCCACCATGCGAATTACGCGGCGATCATTTCGCACCGTTCCGGCGAAACCGAGGACACCACCATCGCCGATATCGCGGTGGCCACCACCGCCACCCAGATCAAGACCGGTTCGCTGTGCCGCAGCGACCGCGTCGCGAAGTACAACCAATTGCTGCGGATCGAAGAGGCGTTGGGCAAGAAGGCTCGTTACGCCGGCCGCGACGCTTTCGTGTCGTTGAAGCGGTAAGCGATGCGTCGTCTCGCATGGCCACTGCTGGTGCTGGCGCTGCTGTTCGGGTGGCTGCAGTACCGGTTGTGGATCAGCGAGGGCAGTTGGGGCGAGGTGACCGGGCTGCAGAACCAGGTGGCGCACCAGAAGCGCGATAACGAAGGCTTGCGCGAACGCAACAACGCCCTTGCCGCGGAAGTGGAAGACCTGAAGTCGGGCGAAGAAGCGGTGGAAGAGCGCGCGCGCAGCGAACTGGGCATGATCAAGCCGGGCGAGAAGTTCTACCGCGTCGTCGAACCGCCCGCCGCGCCTGCACCGGTCGGCGAAGAGGCCGCGGTGCCGCAAGCCGGGCAGGGCCGCTGATGCCCGGCATCTGGGTGGTGGTGCCCGCCGCCGGACGCGGTACCCGTTTCGGCGCCGAGATCCCCAAGCAGTATCTGGGCGTGGGCGGGCAACCCTTGATCGCCTACACGTTGGCAGCCCTCTTCGCGCATCCGGCAGTGGAAGGTGCGGTGGTGGCGTTGTCCGAAGGCGACGCCGATTGGCCGGGCTGGGACAGCTTCAACGGCAAGCCGCTCCTGACCTGCGTCGGCGCTGCCACCCGCGCCGGTTCGGTGCTGGCTGCGCTCAATGCGCTGCCGGCCGAGGTCAGGGCGGACGACTTCGTGCTGGTGCACGATGCGGCGCGGCCCAACCTGGGTCAGGACGACTTGCAGCAACTGCTGGAGCGCGGTCGCAACGATCCGGTGGGCGCTATCCTGGCCGCACCGGTGCGCGACACGCTCAAACGCGCCGGCGACGATGGCGGAATCGACGGCACCGAACCGCGGCAACGGCTATGGCGGGCGCTTACGCCGCAACTGTTCCGTCGGCTGCAGCTGTCGCGTGCGTTGGAAGAAGCGGGCAAGGCGGAGGTCGAGGTGACCGACGAATCCATGGCCATGGAACTGCAGGGTCTGCGACCGTTGCTGATCGAAGGCAGCGAGGACAACTTCAAGATCACCACGCCCGCCGATCTGGCTCGCTTCGTGTTCATACTTTCCCAACGTACAGGGTAGGAGCGCCCCATGGGCGCAAGCTCTTGGCTTGGGAATCCGACCCATTGGTACGACAGCTCGCGCCCATGGGGCGCTCCTACCTCTTTCATAACGGGATTTCAGCATGCCTCCACTTTCCAGTATCCGTATCGGCCAGGGAATCGATGTGCATGCGTTCGCTGTGGGCGACCACCTCATGCTCGGGGGCGTGCGCGTGCCGCACGATCGCGGCGTGGAAGCGCACAGCGATGGCGACGTGGTCCTGCACGCGTTGTGCGATGCGATGCTGGGCGCGCTGGCGCTGGGCGATATCGGCAGGCATTTCCCGCCGTCCGATCCGCAATGGAAGGGCGCGGACAGTCGCTCGTTCCTTCGACATTGCAACGGCCTGATCGGCGGGAAAGGCTGGAGCGTAGGCAATGCGGACATCACCGTGATCTGCGAACGGCCCAAGATCGGCCCGCACGCGGATGCGATGCGCGCGCTGATCGCCGCCGACCTGGGCATCGACGCGGATGCGATCAGCGTAAAGGCCACCACCAGCGAGAAACTGGGGTTCACCGGACGCGGCGAAGGCATCGCCGCCCAGGCCGTGGTGTTGCTGGTCCGCAACGCGTGACCCAGCCGTTGCCCAGCGCCTTCGGCGCGCCGGTGTTGCGCGCCCGCATCCGCAGCGTTGCCGAGGATTTCTTCGTCGAGGAGATCGCGGCTTTCGAGCACAGCGGGGAAGGCGAGCATCTGCTGCTGACCGTTGAAAAGCGCGGCCTCACCACCGCAGCGGTGGCCAAGCGGCTGGCCCAATGGGCAGGCGTAGCCGAAATGGGCATCGGCTACGCAGGCATGAAGGACAGGCATGCGGTCACTCGCCAGCGCTTCAGCGTGCACCTGCCCAAACGGGTCGCGCCGGATCCGGCGCCGTTGCAAGCCGACGACCTGAGCGTGACCCATTCGGCATGGCACAACCGCAAGTTGCCGCGCGGCGCCCTGGCCGGAAACCGGTTCGTGCTGGTGCTGCGCGAAGTCGAGGGGGAACCTACGGCGATCGACGAACGCTTGCGCCAGATCGCCGCCCGCGGACTGCCCAACTGGTTCGGCGAACAGCGCTTCGGACGCGGCGGCGACAATGTGGAATCGGCGCTGTCTATGTTCGCAGGACGGCGCGTGCGTCATGACCAGCGTTCGATCCTGCTATCGGCCGCACGCTCCGAACTGTTCAACCGCGTGCTCGCCGCCCGCGTGCGCGAAGGCAGTTGGGATGCGGGCCTGGAAGGCGAGGTTTGGACGCTGTCGGGAAGCCGCAGCGTGTTCGGCCCCGAACCCTGGAGCCCAGCGCTGGCCGAACGCATGGCCCGATTCGACATCCATCCCAGCGGACCGCTGTGGGGCGCCGGAGAACTGCGCAGTACGGCGCGTTGCGCCGACAGGGAGCTTTCGGCCCTTGCCGCCGAAGATGCGATCGCCTTGCGCAACGGCCTGGAGGAAGCCGGATTGAAGCAGGAGCGCCGCGCCCTTCGCCTGGTCGCCGAAGGCCTTGCCTGGAAATGGCCGGAGCAGGGCACGCTGTCGTTGTCGTTCTCTCTGCCACCGGGTTGCTATGCCACTGCGCTGCTGCAGGAGCTCGGAAAAATCTCCGATGCAAGCCGCAGTTGATGCCGTTCGTCGGAAAGCCTCGATAGGTACTGGAACGCCCCAAGGCGCGGCGTATAAGCCGAATTGACGTCAGCGGATTGCTCTTGTCGCACTCCGGACGCCTTGGATCTCTCGGCTTTCTAAATCGGAGGGTGTCATGAAGACTCTTTTCAAGATCGCAGCCGTATCGTTCGGATTGGCGCTGCTGGCGGGCTGCGCGAGCACCAAGACCGCCTATCGGGACACGCCGGCGCATCAGCGTGGCGCAGGGTTCACCAGCCAGGTGGACGAGCGTTACGTGGCGATGGTGGAAAACATCGCCAAGCAGCGCGGAACCCGGGTGATGTGGGTCAACAAGCCCACCAAGCGGGTCAATGCGGTAGCCGCAGCGGATTGACCGCAGCGCGGGGTTTCAACGCTTGGCCAGCAACACCACCACGGCGCCGGTACCGCCTTGCGCGGCCGGCGCGGAGTGGAATGCGAGTATGTCGGCGCGCTGCCGCAACACGCGGTCGACAAGATTCTTGAGTACCGGCAGGCCGCCGTCTTCGCGCTGGCCCTTGCCGTGGATGACGCGCACGCAGCCGAAGTCGTGGGCGTGCGCGTCGGCCAGGAAGTGCCTCAGCATCGATTCGGCCTGAAGCATGCTGGCGCCGTGCAGGTCCAGTTCGTCCTGCGCCGAGAAGCGCCCGCGCTTCAATCGCTGGAAGACCGCCGGCGGCAGCGAATCGCGCCGGTAGCTCAGGGTGTCTCCCGCCGCCAGGGCCGACTGATCATCCAGCCCACGCTGGAATTCGCTGCGCGCCTGCCGCTCGTCGCGTTCGGCCATGCGTGCGGCGGGCCGCGGCTTGGGTTTGCCGGGAGCGGGGACTGATTCGGGCAGTCGCTTGACCGGCCCTATCGCTTCACGGAACAGAGCGGCATCGTCGTCGTCGTCGGTAGGCATCGGCATGCCCGCAGGTTAGCGGCATCGGGGCGGGGTGCAAGAGCGTGCGGTATCATGGGCCCGCAACTGAGGAACCCCATGCGCGTACTTGTTAGTAACGACGACGGCGTAGACGCCCCCGGCATTCGAATCCTTGCGGAGGGCCTGCGCGGCGCCGGTCACGAAGTCCTGGTGGTCGCGCCGGACCGCGACCGCTCCGGCGCCAGCAACTCGCTGACCCTGGACCTGCCCATCCGCATCAAGAAGCTCGACGAGCAAACCTGGCGCGTGGCGGGCACCCCGACCGACTGCGTGCACCTGGCCCTGACCGGCATGCTTGATATCGAACCGGATATCGTGGTTTCCGGCATCAACAACGCCGCCAACCTGGGCGACGACGTGATCTATTCGGGCACCGTATCGGCGGCCATGGAAGGACGTTTCCTGGGCTTGCCCGCGGTCGCCATGTCGCTGGTCACCAGCGACCACAAAGCCAACCATTTTGCGACCGCCGCGCGCGCCGCCGTGGAGATCGTGGCGCGGCTGAAATCCGATCCGCTGCCGGCCGACACCATTCTCAACGTCAACGTGCCGGACCTGCCGTGGGATGAGATCGCCGGCTTCGAAGTCACTCGCCTGGGCAACCGTCACCGTTCCGAAGCATGCCTGCCGCAGCCCGATCCGCGCGGCGGCACGGTTTACTGGATCGGCCCCGCGGGGCAGGAGCAGGACGCCGGCCCCGGCACCGATTTCCACGCGGTGCGCACCGGTTTCATTTCCATCACCCCGATCCATGTGGACCTGACCCGCTACCAGGCTCTGGAAAAAGTGGCCAGTTGGGTCGGTGGTCTGAGCGCCTCGCTGGAGACTTCGGCGTGACCCCAGGCTTGCGCCAGGCCGCAGGGCAGGGCATGACTTCACAACGCGTTCGCGACCGCCTGGTGGAGCGCCTGCGCGAAGCCGGCATCCGCGACGAAAACGTGCTCAACGCGGTGCGTACGGTGCCGCGGCATCTGTTCGTCGACGAAGCATTGGCGACGCGTGCCTACGAAGACACCGCGCTGCCCATCGGCCACAGCCAGACCATTTCCCAACCATGGGTGGTTGCCCGCATGACCGAGGCGCTGCTGCTGGATGCGGCGCCGAAGAAAGTGCTGGAGATCGGCACCGGCTCCGGTTACCAGGCCGCCATCCTGGCCGCGCTGGGCCTGGAGGTGTACACGGTGGAACGTATCGGCGACCTGTTGCGGCAGGCGCGCAAGCGCTTGCGCCAGTTGGGCATGAACGTGCGCAGCAAGCACGACGACGGGCGCGCCGGCTGGCCCGAGCACGCGCCCTACGATGCCATCATCGTCACCGCCGCCGCGCCCGCGCTGGTGAATGCGCTGATCGATCAACTTGCGGTCGGCGCGCGCCTGGTCGCTCCGGTGGGCGGCGCCTCCTCGCAATCGCTGATCAAGCTGACCAAGCGCGAAGACGGCGGCGTGGACGAAGAAGTGCTGGCGCCGGTGGTGTTCGTTCCCTTGCTGTCCGGCACCTTGGATTGAACGCATGAAGATCTTCGGACCTCTATATGCGCGCGCCATCCAATGGGCGCAACACCGTCATGCGCCACGGTTGCTGGCCGGCTTGAGTTTCATCGAAGCCATCATTTTTCCGGTTCCGCCCGAAGTCATGCTGGCGCCGATGTCGCTGGCCCAACCCAAGCGCGCCATGTGGTTCGCCACCTTGAGCCTGATCGGTTCGCTGTTGGGTGCGGTGGTCGGTTACGCGCTGGGCCACTACGCGTTCGAAGCGCTGAAGCCGCTGATCGAATGGCTGGGCTGGAGCGAGGGCATCAACGAGCAGGTGACGCACCTGCGGCAGGTGGTGGCGGAGTCTCCATGGAAGGCGTTCTGGTTGTTGGTGCTGGCCGGATTCACGCCGATTCCCCTGAAGATATTCACGTGGGCCTCAGGCATTGTCGGCGTGCCGCTGGTACCGTTCCTTGCCAGCATGCTCGTCGGTCGCGGCAAGCGCCTGTACCTGGTTGCCGGCGCCATCAGGCTCGGCGGGGCGCGCGCCGAAGCGGCGCTGCACCGATGGATCGAACCGGTAGGCTGGGTCTCCACCGCTTTGCTGGTGCTGTTGATCGGCTGGCTGGCGTGGAAAGCCAACGGCGGTTGATGCACGACAAACCATGGAACGACACACGGAAATGACCAACAGCAAATGGAATACGCATAAGTCATTGGCCCTGTTGGCCGCTGCCCTCCTGTTGGCGGCGTGCAGCAGCACCGTTGTGCGCGAAACCTCTTCTTCACGCACTCCGCAGCGCGTCGTTTCCCAACCCAAGTACGGTGCCACCGTGAGCGTGCAGCGCGGCGACACCTTGTTCGGCGTGGCTTTCCGCAACGGCATCGATTTCCGCGACCTGGCGGCCTGGAACAACATCCCCTCGCCGTACACCATCTACCCCGGGCAAAGCCTGAAGTTGTATCCGCCCAGCCGCAGCGCGTCCGCGCCGGTCAGCAAGCCGACGACCGTTCCGGCCGCTCCGCGTCCGCCAGCGGCAGCGAAACCTGCGCCGGCCCCGCGACCTGCCAGCAGCGGTTTCAATTGGCGTTGGCCGGCCGAAGGCGTAGTCATCGGTCGCTTCACCACCGGCGATGCCACCAAGCAAGGCGTCGATATCGCCGGCGCCAACGGCCAGGCAGTGCGCGCTTCCGCTGACGGTGTGGTGGTGTACTCAGGCGGCGGGCTGGTGGGCTACGGCGAACTGATCATCATCAAGCACAGCGAATCCTGGCTGTCGGCCTACGGCCACAACCGCAAGCGCCTGGTCAACGAGGGCCAGAACGTGAAGGCCGGGCAGCAGATCGCCGAGATGGGTCGCAGCGGCGCCTCACGCGACATGCTGCATTTCGAGATCCGCTACAACGGCAAGCCGGTGGACCCGTTGCAGTATCTGCCCAAGCGCTGATCGTCGCTAACAGTTCTTGTAGAGCCGAGCTTGCTCGGCTGCTCTTTGTAGTTCAACGCCAAAAAGCGCCCCCCATCCGGCCTGTCGGCCACCCCGGATCAAGTCCGGGGCAGGCTCTTCCCCCCGCTAGCGGGGGGAAGGACGCTCCGATTGTTTTTTGCGATAAGTCAGCCTCAAGAGCTCCCCAACGGAAGCGTCCCTCGCCCGCGTGCGGGAGAGGGTGCCCGACAGGGCGGGTGAGGGGCTCTTAGCGCGCTAGTTCAGCGCCATCAACTCAACAAAGCAGACGGCGTACTTCTATTCGACGTCGACGGCAGCCGAGCAAGCTCGGCTCTACGAGCCAGCGCTTGCGAGCGTTATGGCATCAGCAGGAAACCCGCAACAACCCGCCGGCCTTCGCCCGCCAGCACATTGAACGTGCGCGCGGCAGCCGGGTTGGTCATGACTTCGATGCCGATGCCGCGGGTCAGACAGGCGGCCATGACTGCGGCGGACGGGAAGATCTGGCGCTCGCCGGTCCCCAGCACCACCAGCTCCGGATTGAGCGCGAGCAAGGGCGCGAAGTCTTCGGGCAGCAGCGCCGCCGGGTCGCGGACGTTCCAGTTCTCGATCAGTTCGTTGGGCGCCAGGATGAAACTGGCGTCCAGCACCCGGTCGTTGACCTTGGCGCTGCGGCCGTCGGCCGCGCGCAGGGCGTAGGTGTAGTCGGGGCGTTCGTGGTTCAGTTGCATGAGCGGGAATCGGGAATGGTGGATGGGGAATAGGTAAAGCACCCGCTTTATCCATTCCCTATTCTCCATTCACTTCCGTGGCAACACGATCTGACGGTGGTCCTTGCTGGGCCGGTACAGCACGGCCACATGGCCTATGCGCTGGACCAGGGCAGAGGAGGACTTCTCGATGATTTCCGCGACCATCGCATCGCGGGTCTCGCGGTCCTCGGCGCCAATCTTCACCTTGACCAGTTCGTGCTGCTCCAGCACCGCGTCCAGTTCGGCCAGGAAGGCCGGGGTAAGCCCTTTGGCGCCGATCTGCAGCAGGGCCTTCAGGTCGTGGGCCTGGCCACGCAGGAAGCGGGACTGGCTGGAGGTCAAAGCTGTGGACATGCGCTGCGGTACGGGGTCTCGAGGGGGTTCAGGGTATCATGGCGGCCCCACCGAACCCGTTTCTCCAGCCGCCAGCGCGCGGGCCGGGGGACCCTCGCGCCCATGGCCACCCGCAGCAAAAGCAGCCAACGCTGGCTCAAAGAGCACTTCGCCGACCCCTACGTGAAGAAGGCGCAGGCCGAGGGCCTGCGCTCGCGCGCGGCCTACAAGCTCGAAGAGCTGATCGAGCGCGACCGCCTGCTCAAGCCAGGCATGGTGGTGGTGGACCTGGGCGCGGCGCCAGGGGGTTGGTCGCAATTCGTGCGCAAGGCGCTGGGCGACAGCGGCCGGGTGGTGGCGATGGACATCCTGGAGATGCCCAGCCTGGCCGGCGTGGACTTCCTTCATGGGGATTTCAGGGAAGATGACGTCCTATCGCAGCTGGAAGCCATGTTGAACGGGCAACCGGTGGACCTTGTGCTGTCGGATATGGCCCCCAATAAGAGTGGTGTGGACGCGGTCGACCAGCCGCGCATGATGCATCTGGCCGAGTTGGCGATGGATTTCGCCGACGGCCATCTGAAACCGGGCGGGGCTTTCCTGATCAAGCTGTTCCAGGGCACCGGTTTCGATGACTACGTGCGCGAACTGCGGCGGCGTTACGAAAAGGTGGTCATCCGCAAGCCGGATGCCTCCCGCAAGCGCTCCCCGGAAGTCTATGCGCTGGGGCAGGGCAAGCTTCTGCACATGAAATGAAGCGGTTAGTTGTAGTCTTCCAATCGAATTAACAGGAAACACCGGAGTCAATGAGGATGAACGGCTTGAGCAAGAATCTGCTGCTATGGGTAGTCGTCGCCGTCGTGCTGATGGTGGTGTTCCAGAGTTTCTCGCCCAAGCTCGGCAGTGCCGGCGGCGCCGAGACCACGTACTCCGAATTCCTGCAGGAAGTGAACAACGGCGCGGTCGGCTCGGTGAATTTCACCAACGACAGCAACCTGGTCACCAATGCGATCGCCTACAAGCGCACCGACGGCACCACCGGCACGGTTTACGGCCCGCAGGACGAAAGCCTGGTCAACGTGCTGGTCAACAAGGGCGTCACCATCACCCGCGAGAAGCCGGCCAGCGGCCTGTCGCTGGGTTCCATCCTGATGACCTTCCTGCCGGTATTGCTGATCATCGGCTTCTGGATCTTCATGATGCGGCAGATGCAGGGCGGCGGCGGCGGTGCCAAGGGCGCCATGTCCTTCGGCAAGTCGCGGGCCAAGCTGCAGGGCGACGACCAGATCAAGGTGACCTTCGCCGACGTCGCCGGTTGCGACGAGGCCAAGGAAGAAGTCAGCGAACTGGTCGAATTCCTGCGCGACCCCGGCAAGTTCCAGAAGCTGGGCGGCAAGATTCCGCGCGGCGTGCTGATGGTCGGCCAGCCGGGTACCGGCAAGACCCTGTTGGCCAAGGCCATCGCGGGCGAAGCCAAGGTGCCGTTCTTCAGCATCTCCGGTTCCGACTTCGTCGAGATGTTCGTCGGTGTCGGCGCCAGTCGCGTGCGCGACATGTTCGACCAGGCCAAGAAGCACGCGCCGTGCATCATCTTCATCGATGAAATCGACGCGGTCGGCCGTCATCGCGGCGCCGGCCTGGGCGGCGGTCATGACGAGCGCGAGCAGACCCTCAATCAGTTGCTGGTGGAAATGGACGGTTTCGAAGGCGGCGAAGGCGTGATCGTGATCGCCGCCACCAACCGCCCCGACGTGCTCGACCCGGCGCTGTTGCGCCCGGGCCGTTTCGACCGCCAGGTCGTGGTCGGCCTGCCCGACGTGAAGGGCCGCGAACAGATCCTGCGCGTGCACATGCGCAAGCTGCCGCTGGCCGACGATGTGGTGCCGATGGTCATCGCCCGCGGAACGCCCGGTTTCTCCGGTGCGGACCTGGCCAATCTCTGCAACGAGGCGGCGCTGTTCGCCGCGCGTGAGAGCGGCAAGGAAGTGCGCATGGAGCACTTCGATCGCGCCCGCGACAAGATCATCATGGGCACCGAGCGCCGTTCGCTGGCCATGAGCGAAGAAGAAAAGCGCAACACCGCCTACCACGAGTCCGGCCACGCCATCGTCGGCCGCCTGGTGCCCGAGCACGACCCGGTCTACAAGGTCACCATCATCCCGCGCGACCGCGCGCTGGGCGTGACCGTGTACCTGCCCGAAGGCGACAAGTACAGCATCAACCGCACCGGCATCGAGAGCCGTCTGGCCACGCTGTATGGCGGCCGCGTCGCCGAGGAAATCATCTTCGGCGCCGACAAGGTCACCACAGGCGCCTCCAACGACATCGAGCGCGCCACCAAGATGGCCCGCAACATGGTCACCAAATGGGGACTATCGGAAGAACTGGGTCCGATCACCTACGCGGAAGAGGAAGAGGAAGTGTTCCTGGGCCGTTCGGTTTCGCAGCACAAGAACGTGTCCGACGACACCGCGCGCAAGATCGACGAAGTGGTGCGCACCATCCTGGACAAGGCCTATGCGCGCACCACCAAGATCCTGACCGAGAACATCGACAAGCTGCACGCCATGGCCGATGCGCTGATGACCTACGAAACCATCGACGTGCCGCAGATCGACGCCATCATGGAAGGCCGCGAACCGCCGCCGCCGGCCGGCTGGACCAAGACCGACAAGGGCGAAGTGATGCCGCTGCCGCCGATAGGCGGGCCGGCCGCGCAGACCTGACGCGCGCCTTGTCATGTGTCATCGGAAAGGCCAGAGTTCGCTCTGGCCTTTTTTCTTGCGCGAGGAATCCCGAATGAGCGACTCCACACCCACGCCGTCCGGCCCCAACGCGCGCGCAGGCATGGGCATCGCCATCGGCGTGGCCTTGGGCGTGGCGATCGGCACGGCGATGGGCAATCTGCCCATGGGCATCGCCATCGGCCTGGCACTGGGCGTGGCCATCGGCGCGCTGTCCGGGAAGAAGGGCGGCTGATGTTCGACACCGTTCCGCAACTCGATTGCGCAGGCCGCCTGATCAGGCTGGACCGGCCGCAGGTGATGGGCATCGTCAACGTCACCCCGGATTCGTTTTCCGACGGCGGTGAGCACGCAACTCTGGCAGCAGCGGTCGCGCATGCGCTCAAGCTGGCGGAAGAGGGCGCCGACCTGCTTGATGTCGGCGGCGAGTCCACCCGCCCGGGTGCGGAAGAGGTTTCCCTCGAAGAAGAACTGCGGCGGGTGATTCCGGTGATCGAGCAGTTGTCCAAGCAGACGACGCTTCCGATCAGCATCGACACCTCCAAACCGGAAGTGATGCGCGCCGCGGTCGGCGCAGGCGCCGGCATGATCAACGACGTCTACGCCTTGCGCCGGGAGGGCGCGCTGGACGCGGCCGCCGAACTGCGCGTGCCGGTGGTCCTGATGCACATGCTGGGCGAGCCGCGCTCGATGCAGCAGTCGCCCGAGTACGACGACGTGGTCGGCGATGTGCATCGCTTCCTCACCGAGCGTCTGTTCGCCGCCGAGATGGCGGGCATCGCCAAGAAGAACCTGATCGTCGACCCCGGCTTCGGTTTCGGCAAGAACACCCAGCACAACCTGTCGCTGCTCGCGCAGCTGCAAAGATTCACCGAACTTGGCGTGCCGGTGCTGGCCGGGCTGTCGCGCAAACGCACGCTGGGTGAAATCACCGGCCGCGACGCGGCGCATGACCGCATCTCCGCTTCGGTGGCCGCGCATTTGATCGCAGCGCAGCGCGGCGCAAGCATCCTGCGCGTGCACGACGTGGCGCAGACGGTGGATGCGTTGAAAGTATGGAATGCGGTCGCGGCCGTGCCCATGCCGCGCAAGGATTCGACGCCCGCCATCCGCTGGCCGGACGACGATTGATGGCGGCCGATCGCCGGCCGATCGCCATCGCCCTGATGGGCCCCACCGCCTCGGGCAAGACCGCGCTGGCGATGGAATGGGCGCAACGCCTGCAGGGGGAAATCGTCAGCGTCGATTCGGCGCTGGTCTATCGCGGCCTGGATATCGGCGCAGCCAAGCCGGACGCGGCCATGCTGGCCGCCGTGCCGCATCACATGATCGATGTGCGCGAACCCTGGCAGCCCTATTCGGCGGCGGAGTTCGCCACCGATGCGCGCGCTGCGCTCGATGCGATCGCCGCGCGCGGCAGGATCCCGATCCTGGCCGGCGGCACCGGCCTTTATTTCCAGGCGTTGCTGGAAGGGCTGGCGCCGATGCCCGAAGCAGATCCGGCGATGCGCGCCGTCATTGCCAGCGAAGCGGCCGAAAAAGGCTGGTCGGCGCTGCATGCCGAGCTGGCCCAGGTTGACCCCAGCGCCGCCGCCAAGATCAAACCCACCGATCCGCAACGCATCCAGCGGGCGCTGGAAGTGTTCCGTCTAAGCGGCAAGCCCATCAGCCAATGGCAGGCGATGCCAGCGCGCGACCGTCTGCCGTTCCGGGTGCTGAAACTGGTGCTTTCGCCGCGCGACCGCGACGTGCTGCACCAGCGCATCAAGCAGCGTTTCGACGCGATGCTGGAAGCCGGCTTCATGGAAGAAGTCCACCGCTTGCGCGCTTTGCCGCAGCTGCGGGCGATCGGCAAGCCGCTGGATCTGCCGGCGATCCGTGCGGTCGGTTACCGGCAGGCGTGGGAGTTCCTGGATGGCGTCACTGCCGAAGCCGAATTCCGCGACCGCGCCGTCTTCGCCACCCGCCAGCTTGCCAAGCGCCAGCTGACTTGGCTGCGCGGCCAGCGGGACGCGCGCTGGTTCGACCCGCAGGCCGACCGCCAGGCCTTGGAAACCGCCCTGGGCCTGTTCCTGCCCCCCAATCTGCGCACTGGGTAGCTGGTCAAGCGCCCGATGTTGTGTAACATCGGGTTTCCGGGTTAGCGGCAGGGGAGCTGTGCGCCGTCCCGGACCAATAAAAACAACACCTATTGAAATAGGCGGGAGTTAGAAATGTCCAAGGGGCAATCCTTGCAGGATCCTTTCCTGAATGCGTTGCGTCGTGAGCGGGTGCCGGTTTCGGTCTACCTGGTCAACGGCATCAAGTTGCAGGGAACCATCGAGTCTTTCGACCAGTTCGTGGTGCTGCTGCGCAATACGGTCAGCCAGATGGTCTACAAGCACGCGATCTCCACTGTAGTGCCGGCACGCAATGTGCGGGTGGGGCCGGGTGGCGGGTATGTGCAGGGCAATGAGGATGGCGGCGAGGAAGGCGGCGACGAGAACGAGTAAGGAGCAGGCTTCGCCATAGCGCTCTGATTCGCAGCGTCCCGTTTCTCTCCGGCGTCATCAGAAAATTACCGAGGTCATCCCAGCGAAAGCTGGGATCCATCTTGATCCTGCTCCTGCTTTTGCTCCTTCTGCTTCTTGCCCCTGCATTTGCTCCTGCCTCCTCCCTTGCGCACAGCGCAGGGGAGGATTGAGAAGGGGTGCTCTTGATCTTGCTCTGGCATTTGGTTTGGCTCCAAAGCAAATGCGTTTCGCGCGTTGCGCGAGTCACTTTTCTTTGAACGGCAAAGAAAAGTAACCAAAAGAAAGCCGCCCTAACGTCGCGCCCGGCGATGAAGCCGCCGGGTCCGCAAGCAGGCCAGGAATTTCCGGAAGGCGCATCCTGCGCCTCCGGAAACGGCGCACATCCCTGTGCGCCGCCCCTGCGGGGTTTACCTGGCCTGCTTGCCGCGTCTCACGGGAGGGGAGGGCAAGCGCCAAATCTGAAGCAAAAACGCCTCAGCCCTTTGTAATTGAGCCTCCCGCCCCCACACTTACCCCATGTTCGAAAGATCCAAAAAGGGCGAACACGCCCTGTTGATACAGCCCATGCGCTCCGGTTCGGGGGGAAGTTCGCCCGATGACGGGGCGCAGGAGGAATTCGCCGATCTGGCCCGTTCCGCCGGCGCCTCCATTGCCGCGGTGATCACCGCGCGCGTGGACAAGCCCAGCCCGTCGACCTACATCGGCAGCGGTAAGCTGGACGAGGTGAAGGCTGCGGCCGACGCCACCGGGGCCGATCTGATCCTGGTCAACCACTCGCTGAGCCCGGGCCAGGAGCGCAACCTGGAGAAGTTTCTGGAGCGCCGCGTGCTGGACCGCACCGGGCTGATCCTGGACATCTTCGCCCAGCGCGCCCGCAGCTTCGAAGGCAAGCTGCAGGTGGAACTGGCCCAGTTGCAGCACATGGCCACCCGCCTGGTGCGCGGCTGGACCCACTTGGAACGCCAGCGCGGCGGTTCCATCGGCTTGCGCGGTCCCGGCGAAACGCAGCTGGAAACCGACCGCCGCCTGCTGCAGAAACGCGTCGACCAGCTGCAGAAGCGGCTGGAAAAAGTGGAAGTGCAGCAGACCCAGATGCGCCGCGCCCGCGTACGCAGCGAAATGCCGCGCGTGGCCCTGGTCGGCTACACCAACGCCGGCAAGTCCACCCTGTTCAACGCCATGACCGGCTCGGATGCCTACGCGGCCGACAAACTGTTCGCCACGCTCGATCCCACCGTGCGCCGGGTCAATCTGCGCGGCGGCAGCGTCATGCTGTCCGATACGGTCGGCTTCGTGCGGGATCTGCCGCACGAACTGGTCGCCGCCTTCCGCTCCACCCTGTCCGAAGCGCGCGAAGCCGATCTGCTGCTGCATGTCATCGACGCCGCCGATCCGCTGCGCGAAGACCGCATCGCCCAGGTCGATTCGGTGCTGCAGGAAATCGGCGCCGGCGATATTCCCCAGGTGTTGGTCTACAACAAGATAGATCGCATCGAAGGCGCGCAGCCGCGACTGGACCAGCCCGGCGAAGGCCGCGAACGCGTCTGGCTGTCCGCACGCGACAATCTGGGCCTGGAATTGCTGGAAGAGGTGCTGGTCCAGCGCCTGTCGCTGGTGCGCATCCAGGGCCCGCTGCACCTGCCGGCCGCGCATTCCGAACGCCTGCGTTCGCGCCTGCACGCGCTGGGCGCGGTGCGCGCCGAAACCCACGACGAAGACGGCTGGCACCTGCAAGTGGACCTGTCGCTTGCCGACGCCCAGCGCCTGGCCGTGCAAGCCGGCGGTGCGCCGCTGGAAGCGCTGCTGCCCGAACCCGCCCGCGAAGAGTGGATGGCGTAGGGCGGGCCCCGGCCCGCCATTGCCGTCTCCCCGCCACCGACGTCCTTGATCGAGATGGCATGGCGGTATGACACCAGGCTCAGATCCAATGCCGCGTTGATCGGAAGGACGGCAATGGCGGGTTAAAGCCCGCCCTACGCTTGTCTGGGGGCCGGCAAGGCCCTATCTAGTAGAATTGGAACCGCAACGGCCCTGGCCTGCGCTCATCATCAATCGTGGAGTAGGCATGGCCTGGAACACCCCTGGCGGCAACGGATCGAACGGCGACGGCGAAAAGCCGCGGCCCAACCCCTGGAAGCCGAAAGGCAACAAGGGCGGCGGGAACGATCTGAACGGTTTGCTGGACCGCCTGCGCGGCATGTTCGACAGCAGCGGCGGCAACCCGCTGCGCTGGGTGCTGATCGGCCTGGCCCTGCTGCTGGTGTTCAGCAGCTTCCAGCTGATCGGCGAACAGCAGCGCGGCGTGGTCCTGCGCTTCGGCCAGTTCGCCCGCATCATGCAGCCCGGCCCCAATTTCAAATGGCCCTGGCCCATCGAAAGCGTCACCAAGGTCAACGCCACCGAAATCAAGACCTTCAGCAACACCGTGCCGGTGCTGACCAAGGACGAGAACATCGTCACCGTCTCGCTCAACGTGCAGTACCGCATCAGCGATCCGCGCCTGTACCTGTTCGGTTCGCGCAACGCCGATGAAGTGTTGAAGCAAGCCGCTCAGAGCGCCGTGCGCGAACAGGTCGGCCGTTCCGACCTGGACACCGTGCTGGGCGTGCGCGGCCCGCTGGGCAGTTCGGCCCGGGAGCGCCTGCAGCACTCGCTGGACGCCTACCGCACCGGCCTGGTGGTCACCGAACTGAACCTGCCCGACGCCCGTCCGCCCACCGAGGTGCAACCGGCTTTCGACGAGGTCAACAGCGCCCAGCAGGTCCGCGAAAGCCTGGTCAACCAGGCCCAGGCCTATGCCGCCAAGGTCGTGCCCGAAGCCCGCGGTGAAGCCGCGCGCCTGCGCACCGCCGCCGACGGTTACAAGACCGCCGCCGTGGCTCGCGCCACCGGTGATGCCGCCCGCTTCAGCCTGTTGCAGGAGCAGTACAAGAACGCCCCCGAAGTCACCCGCAAGCGCCTGTGGCTGGAAACCGTGCAGCACGTGCTGGCCCAGAACCGCAAAGTGGTCGGCGGCGACGGCAGGCAGCTGATCTACGTGCCCATGCCCGCGCAGGCCGGCGCCCCGGCCGCCAGCGCACCGGCGGTGCTGCCGAACGACGTGCTGATGCCGGCCGTGGAGAGCAGGTCGCCGGCCGTCCCCAGCGAACGCCCCGCGCGACCCACCGGCCGTGAGGAGCCGCAACGATGAGAACTTCCCTGTTCGCCGCCATCGCGGCCCTGATCCTGTTCGGCCTGCTGGGTTCGGTCTATGTGGTCCGCGAAGACCAAACCGCCCTGGTGTTGAACCTGGGCCGGGTGGTCCGCGCCGACATCAAACCCGGCCTGCATTTCAAAGTGCCGCTGGTGGAAACCGCGCGCGTGTTCGACCGCCGTTTCCAGATCCTGGAAACCGCGCCCGAGCGTTACCTGACCCTGGAACGCAAGGACGTCAGCGTCGACTTCTTCGCCGTGGGCTACATCTCCGACGTGCGCGCCTTCTACCGCGCCACCGGCGGCGAAGAGAAGACCGCCAACGAGCGTCTGGCGCCCATCATCACCGACTCGCTGCGCAACGAAATCAACTCGCGCACCCTGCAGCAGCTGGTGTCGGGCGACCGCAACGAAATCGTTACCAAGCAACTGACCGCCATCAACGAAGGCGCCGGCACCCTGGGCATGCACATCACCGACATCCGTCTGAAGCAGATCGACCTGCCCACCGACAGCGAAGTGATCAAGCAGGTCTACGAGCGCATGCGCGCCCAACGCATGCAGGTGGCCAGCAAGCTGCGCGCCGAAGGCGAAGAGCAGGCCCGCACCATCCGCGCCTCCGCCGACCGCGACCAGACGGTGCTGGTGGCCGAAGCCGAACGCGATTCGCAGAAGCTGAAGGGCGAGGGCGACGCCGACGCCGCCCGCATCTACGCCGAAGCCGCCAACCGCGACCCGTCGTTCTACGCGTTCCAGCGCAGCCTGGAGGCTTATCGCACTTCTTTCGGCGACGGCAACAGCGTGATCGTGCTGGACAAGGACGATCCGTTCCTGCAGTACATGAAGAGCGATCGGTAACCACGTAACGCAAAAAAGTCGTAAGCGTCCTTCCCCCGTTCACGGGGGAAGGTGCCCGAAGGGCGGATGAGGGGCTCTTGATCTTGCTTCACCGCCAAAAGCACACCCTGCCAACCCCCTGCTTGCTGTGCGAGCAAGTGGAGGAGCCGAAGCAGCCCTCACCCGGCCTTCGGCCACCCTCTCCCGCGAGCGGGAGAGGGGCTAGTCGAGGTGGCAGAGGGCGATTCATGGGGGACAGGGTAGCCCCCGCCCCCAAAAACCCGGATAATGCACAAAAGCCGGATGGGGCTGCTCTGACAAGAGTGCTTCCCCTCCGGCTTTTTCTGTGTCCGGATCCGTAGGAGCGGCCCATGGCCGCGAGCTCCCTACCGGATCCGCCTCAGGAGCTCGCGCCCATGGGGCGCTCCTACCTCACATTGGAATATCTGGAGTTTTTGCCATGGGTCAGTCAGTCGTCGTTCTCGGTGCCCAGTGGGGCGATGAAGGCAAGGGCAAGATCGTCGATCTGCTCACCGAGGAAATCGGCGCCGTGGTGCGCTTCCAGGGCGGCCACAACGCCGGCCACACCCTGGTCATCAACGGCAAGAAGACCGTGCTGCACCTCATCCCCTCCGGCATCTTGCGCGAAGACGCGCTGTGCCTGATCGGTAATGGGGTAGTGATCTCCCCGGCCGCGCTGATGAAGGAAATCGGCGAGCTGGAAGCCAACGGCGTGGAAGTGCGTTCGCGCCTGAAGATCAGCCCGGCAGCGCCGCTGATCATGCCCTACCACATTGCCCTGGATCAGGCCCGCGAGATCAAGGCCGGCGGCAAGGCCATCGGCACCACCGGCCGCGGCATCGGTCCGGCTTACGAAGACAAGGTGGCGCGCCGCGGCATCCGCATCGCCGACCTGCATTACCCGCAGCAACTGGCCGAACTGCTGCGCGTGGCGCTGGATTACCACAACTTCGTGCTGACCAAATACCTAGGCAACGAACCGGTCGATTTCCAGAAGACCCTGGACGAAGCGCTGGCCTTCGGCGAATACGTGCAGCCGATGAAGTCCGACGTGGCCGGCATCCTGCACGACCTGCGCAAGCAGGGTAAGCGGGTGATGTTCGAAGGCGCGCAAGGTTCGCTGCTGGACATCGACCACGGCACCTATCCCTACGTCACTTCCAGCAACACCACCGTCGGCGGCGCGCTGGCCGGCACCGGCGTGGGCGCCGATGCCATCGACTACGTGCTGGGCATCTGCAAGGCCTACGCCACGCGCGTGGGCGGCGGCCCGTTTCCTACCGAGTTGAACGACGAGATCGGCGAAGCCATCCGCGCCAAGGGCCAGGAATTCGGCGCCACCACCGGCCGTCCGCGCCGTTGCGGCTGGATCGACATCGTGGCCTTGAAGCGCGCGGTGGCCATCAACGGCATCAGCGGCCTGTGCATCACCAAGCTGGACGTGCTGGACGGCATGGAGAAGCTGAAGATCTGCATCGCCTACGAGTACCACGGCAAGCGCACCGAATACGCGCCGCTGGACGCGCAGGGTTGGGAAGAGTGCACGCCGGTGTACCTGGAATTCCCGGGTTGGGAAGAGAACACCCACGGCGTCACCGAGTGGGACAAGCTGCCCGCTGCCGCCCGCGCCTACCTGCGCGCGCTGGAAGAATTGGCCGGCTGCCCGCTGTCGATCGTCAGCACCGGCCCGGACCGTGACCACACGATGGTGCTGCAGGATCCGTTCGCCTGAGTGGCGCGAAACGTCGAGTTGCATAACAGCACAAAGAGGAACCCCTCGCCCGCTTGCGGGAGAGGGTGCCCGAAGGGCGGGTGAGGGCGCTCTTCGCGGGGTAGTTCAGCGCCAAAGCCGCCCCCCATCCGGCCTGTCGGCCACCTTCCCCCCGCAAGCGGGGGGAAGGACGCTTCGATTGTTTTTAAGATTTTTCAGATCCAGCAGCCCCCTACGAAAGCGCCCCTCGCCCGCTTGCGGGAGAGGGTGCCCGAAGGGCGGGTGAGGGTGCTCTTCGCGGGATGGCGCAGCGGCAAAAGCGCCCCTCATCCGGCCTGTCGGCCACCTTCCCCCCGCAAGCGGGGGGAAGGACGCTTCGATTGTTTTTAAGATTTTTCAGATCCAGCAGCCCCCGACGAAAGCGCCCCTCGCCCGCTTGCGGGAGAGGGTGCCCGAAGGGCGGGTGAGGGCGCTCTTCGCGGGATGGCGCAGCGGCAAAAGCGCCCCTCATCCGGCCTGTCGGCCACCTTCCCCCCCGCAAGCGGGGGGAAGGACGCTTCGATTGTTTTTAAGATTTTTCAGATCCAGCAGCTCCCGACGAAAGCGCCCCTCGCCCGCTTGCGGGAGAGGGTGCCCGAAGGGCGGGTGAGGGCGCTCTTCGCGGGATGGCGCAGCGCCAAGAGCGCCCCTCATCCGGCCTGTCGGCCACCTTCCCCCCGCAAGCGGGAGGAAGGACGCTTCGATTGTTTTTAAGATTTTTCAGATCCAGCAGCCCCCGACGAAAGCGCCCCTCGCCCGCTTGCGGGAGAGGGTGCCCGAAGGGCGGGTGAGGGCGCTCTTCGCGGGATGGCGCAGCGCCAAAAGCGCCCCCCATCCGGCCTGCCGGCCACCTTCCCTCCGCAAGCGGGGGAAGGGACGCTTCGATTGTTTTTAAGATTTTTCAGATCCAGCAGTCCCCCGACGATAGCGCCTCTACTCCGCTCGCGGCGCCCGCAGGTTGTGCAAGGCTGAGAGGGCGCCCGAAGCGCGGGTGCAGGCAGCGTTGACGCCCCTTTACTCCCAGCACGTCACTCTGCACGCACGGAGACCTCATGCCCAAGACCCCCACGCGCCAACACACGCCGACCGAACCCAACTCGCAAGGTTTCGTCCAGGTCCGTGGCGCCCGCGAACACAATCTCAAGAGCCTCGACGTCGACATCCCCCGCGATGCGCTGGTCGTGTTCACCGGCATCTCCGGTTCCGGCAAATCCTCGCTCGCTTTCGGCATCCTGTTCGCCGAAGCACAGCGCCGCTATCTGGATTCCATCTCGCCCTACGCACGACGCCTGATCGACCAGGCCGGCGTTCCCGAGGTCGATTCCATCGAAGGCCTGCCGCCGGCGGTGGCGCTGCAACAGCAGCGCGGTTCGCCGACCACGCGCTCTTCGGTCGGCAGCGTCACCACCATTTCCAATTCGCTGCGCATGCTGTATTCGCGTGCCGGCGACTATCCGCCCGGGCAGCAGATCATCTACGCCGATGGCTTCTCACCCAACACGCCTGCCGGTGCCTGCCCTACCTGCCATGGGCTGGGCCGGATCTACGACGCCACTGAAGCCTCGATGGTGCACGACCGCACGCTGAGCATCCGCGAACGCGCCATCGCCGCCTGGCCCACCGCCTGGCATGGACAGAACCTGCGCGACATCCTCACCACCCTGGGCCACGACGTCGATGTGCCCTGGAACAAGCTGCCGAAGAAAACCCGCGACTGGATTCTCTACACCGACGAGCAGCCGGTGGTGCCGGTGTACGCCGGCTTCACCCTGGCAGAGGTCAAGCGTGCCTTGCGGCAAAAGATGGAGCCCAGCTACATGGGCACCTTCACCGGCGCACGCCGCTACGTTCTGCATACCTTCGCCACGACGCAGAGCCCGCTGATCAAGAAGCGCGTCTCGCAATACCTGCTCAGCACGCCATGTTCCACCTGCGCAGGCAAGCGCCTGAAACGCGAAGCGTTGTCGGTCAAGTTTGCCGGCAGGGACATCGCAGAACTCTCGCAACTGCCGCTGGCGCAGGTGGCCGAACTGCTGCTTCCGGCGGCCGAAGGCAAGACGCGGCGTTCCGATGCGCACCCCCAGCAGACCATCGCCGCCCAGCGCATCGCCGAAGACCTGCGCGCGCGGATCGCGGTCGTGCAGCAGCTGGGACTGGGTTACCTCACGCTGGACCGCAGCACGCCCACGCTATCGCCCGGAGAACTGCAGCGCCTGCGCCTGGCCACGCAGATCCGCTCGCACCTGTTCGGCGTGGTGTACGTGATGGACGAACCTTCCGCCGGCTTGCATCCGGCAGATGCGCAGGCTCTGCTTCACGCGCTGGACAAACTCAAGGCCTCGGGCAATTCGCTGTTCGTGGTCGAGCATGAGATCGACGTGATCCGCCACGCCGACTGGCTGGTGGATGTGGGGCCCGGCGCGGGCGAGCAAGGCGGCCGGATTCTCTACAGCGGTCCGCCTGCAGGCCTGGAGAAGATCGCAGCCTCGCACACGCGGCGTTACCTGTTCGGTGGGCAGGCCCGCGTCCTGGCCAAGTCCCGTGCGCCTTCGGCGTGGCTGCGCTTGCGCGGGGTGGTCCGCAACAACGTGCAGGATCTCGATGTGGATTTTCCGCTGGGTGTGTTCACCACCGTCACCGGCGTGTCCGGTTCGGGGAAATCCTCGCTGGTCAGCCAGTCGCTGGTGGAACTGCTGGCCGCACATCTTGGCCATGCGGACGAAGAGAACGAAGAGGTCGATCCGCTGGAACGCAGTGCGCAGGTTCCGGTTGGCGGACGCATCGTCGAAGGGTTGGACCACGTCAAGCGGCTGGTGCGGGTGGACCAGAAACCCATCGGGCGCACGCCGCGCTCCAACCTGGCCACCTACACCGGTCTGTTCGACCACGTGCGCAAGCGGTTCGCGGCTACGCCGGCGGCACGCAAGCGACGCTACGATCCGGGCCGTTTTTCCTTCAACGTGGCCAAGGGCCGCTGCGAGACCTGCGAAGGCGAAGGTTCGGTGTTCGTCGAACTGCTGTTCATGCCCAGCGTGTATGCGCCTTGTCCCACCTGCCATGGCGCACGCTACAACGACGCTACGCTGCAGATCCAATTGCAGGGCCGCAACATCGCCCAGGTACTGGGCATGACGGTGGAGCAGGCCGCCGCTTTTTTCGCCGATGATGCGGCCATCGCGCGGCCGCTGCAGGTATTGGGGGAAGTGGGCCTGGGCTATCTGCGCCTGGGTCAGCCGGCAACCGAACTGTCCGGTGGCGAGGCGCAACGCATCAAGCTGGCCTCTGAACTGCAGCGCGCCCAGCGCCGCGACACCGTGTATGTGCTGGACGAACCCACCACCGGCCTGCATCCCTCCGACGTGGACAAGCTGCTGCTGCAGCTGCACGGCTTGGTAGACGCGGGCAATACGGTGATCCTGGTCGAACACGATATGCGCGTGGCTGCGGCCAGCGACTGGGTGATCGACATGGGACCAGGCGCTGGCAGCGAAGGAGGGCAGGTGATCGTGGCCGGGCCGCCGGCAAAGGTTGCCAAGAGCAAAGCCAGCAAGACCGCGCCGTTCCTGGCCCAAGCCTTGAGCGCCTGACCCGTGTAGTGCCGAGCTTGCTCGGCAGCGCTCGACGAGTTGTCGCTGGAAACGTGCAATGCCCCCTTTTGAAAAAGCGGGGCGACTGTAGTGCGGGCGACGGGGGATTTGCGGTTCGCGCCAAGAGCGAATCCCCCGCAAACCGCTTCGCGCCTTGCCGCCTTCTTTTCCAAGGGGGCAAGAGCAAGGGGCGTGTGCAGACCGCCATAACTTCCTATCGGGCATGCTAGACATATGCCCTCATTCCCCAACCGGCTGCGCAGCCACCGTCGCGGCCTGATCATCGCAGCCGTAGTCCTGGTCGTCGTAGAGCTGATCTATCTGTTGGCGGCCAATCTGTTCCTCAACAGCCCGCTGGCCGAGCGCAGCTTCAACCGCAAGCCCGAGCGCTTCCACATCCACTGGTCCAGCGCCTACAGCCTGTATCCGGGCCACATCCACGCCAGCAATGTGCGTGTGGGCGGGCATTCGCGCAAGAACCGCTGGGTGGCGCTCAGCACCCAGGCCAGCGGCCGCATCAAATTGCTGCCGCTGCTGCTGCGCCGCCTGAGTTTCGACACCATCCGCGCCGACAACGTGGTGATGGTGCTGGACCGTGAGGTGCCGTTCCTGGAGCCTTCGCAATCGACCAGCAAACGGCCGCCGTGGAAACTGCATTTCGACGCCATCACCACCGACAGCCTGCGTTCGTTGCGTCTGGCCAAGTGGCATGTGGACCAGATCGAAGACGCCACCGCCGTGTTAGCGTTGGACAAGACCCTGCGCCAGGGGGCGTTCGCCATCCTGCCTTCGTCGCTGCACGCGCGCTCGGTGCGGTTGTCGTTCGACGGCACGGTGTTCGCCACCCAGGCCAAGCTGGACTACGAGATGACCATGGCGCCCAGCACGCACGCGCAGGCGCCGGGACTCAAACGCATGCGCTATGTCGATGCGCGCTTGCAATTGGCAGGGCGCGCGCCGGGGCTGTCGATCGCCGGCGGCGACAGCGATTTCCTCAGCTTTGCCACCGGCGACACCGGTGGCCGCGTGGATGCCGATGTGTCGATGGATGACGGCACGCTCACCCCGGGCGGCAAGGTCAGCTGGTCGGCGCCACTGGTGTTGCAGGATGGCAAGCCGGATCCACGCCCGGAGCGCCTGCAGGTGCAGGCGCTGGTGGAAGCCGATGGCGTCTCGCTACGCGCACTCGTACCCAAGCGCGCCGGCAGCGAGGATTTCCTCGACGCCAACCTGCGCGTGGCCGAGCGCGAACTGCAACGCACCACGGTGCGCGAACTGCTGCGCAAGACCTCCGGAGAAATCGCGCTGCGCTGGCACTTCCGTACGCTGTCGTGGATGAATCCGCTGCTGTCGGACAACGGCTGGTTGCGCCTGGATGGGCAGGCCGAAGTGGATGCGCAACTGAAGTTGCGCGAAGGGCGATTGGCTTCGGGAAGCCGCGCCAATATTCCACAGGCGCAGGTGCAGGCCGATGTATTGCAGACGGTGATGTCGGCGCAGGCGCGCGCCACCGCCAAGGTGGAAGGCCAGCGCACGACGGTGGATTTCGTCGCCAACCGTTTCCACCTTGCGCCGCGCCAGGCGCCGGCCGACCCTTACGTGGAAGGCGACAACCTCAAGCTCAATCTGGTCGCCTCCGAAGACCTTTCCCAGTTCCGCCGCACGCTGCGCGCAACGGTCGATTTCGCCGACGCGCGCATTCCCAACCTGAGGGCCTACAACCGCAACCTGCCTGGCAACAGCCTGCGTTTCGAAGGCGGTAGCGGCACCTTCGGCGCGGACATGCGGCTGGATGCGCAGGGCAGGGTGCAACAGGCGCATCTGCGTCTGCGCGGCCGACAGGCGCAGGTGCTGTTGGGCCCCTCGCGCATCACCGGCGACCTGGATCTGGACACGCGCCTGCGCCAAGTCGGCACGCAACCGGGCGACTACCGCATCGAAGCATTGGCGCTGAACCTGGATCAGGTGCGCAATGGCGATCCGAAAGACCCGCCGTGGTGGGCGCGCCTGTCGCTGGACCAAGGCCGCATGCAGTGGCAGCAACCGTTCCGTCTGCAAGGCGACGCCAAGGTGGAAATGAAGGACGTCAGCGTGCTGCTGACCGTGTTCTCCGAACGCAGCGCCTTCCCCGCGTGGATAGGCAACCTGGTCGACGCCGGCCAGGCCAACGCCACCGCGCAGATTGCCTTTGCCGGCGACACGATCACCATCGACCAGTTGCATGCCAGCAATCGCCGAGTAGACTTCGATGCGCGGCTGCGCGTGGCCAACGGGCAATCCAACGGGGCGTTGTATGCGAAGTGGGGTATGTTGGGTCTTGGCGTAGACCTGCAGGGCAAGCAGCGCAAGTTCCACCTGAAAGATGCCAAGGCCTGGTACGAGGGCCTGCCGCCGCTGAAACCGGCCCCAGCCAACAAACCCTCAGCATCAGCCACTGCAGCGCCGGCCTCGCCAAATACGAAGCAACCATGAGTCGCTCTCCCCCTGCGGGAAATGAAGCGGCGTCCAGCGACTGAGGCAACCGAAGGAAGGCAGCGCGCGCCGCTGAACTTGCGCTTCGTCCGTTTCGTTACCCTCAGTCCCGCAAGTAAACCCGCGGTGCAGCCTCGTCCAACCAGAGCAGCTCCAAGCGACTACCCATGATCCTCACGCGCAACTTCTCATAACCTTCTACCGCAAACATCTCTTTCGACATTGCCGTCATCCGCACCGCTGTCCTTCGCGGCAGCGTCAGCCACAAGCCGTCGGCGCGCTGCGCCACTTCGACCGGGTCGGGCGAACCCGCCCGGCGATAACGCCCGCTCAATGCCGCGAGCGCGCCGCTGTCCAATGTCGGCGGTCGCAAATGCGCTTCGATTCCGGCCTGCGCCCAGGCGTACTCGCGGAGCCGGTCGGCGCTCACGTCCTTGGCCTGCGACAGCCGTTGCAAGGCGAGTTGCTGCGCTTTTTCCAGGGCCTGCTCAGACGGAGTTTCCACATCCGGCGCCACGCCGCTGCCTTCCCAGTTGCCGCCGCTCACCGCATGCTGGGGTCGTCCGTAAGACACGCTCAGGATGAAGTTCGGCGCGATGGGCAGCAGCTTGTTGTTGTTGGCCGCACCCACAGTCTTGGCGCCGACCAACTCGCCCAGGTGAAACTGCTGCACGTCGTAGGCGAAGGCCTCGGCGGCCGAGGCGGTCTGGCCGTTGATAAGCACGTACACGGGTTTTCCTTTCACTCGCCCGGCCGGCAGGTACTCCAGCGTGCGCGACTGGTTGGGAGGGTTGGAGCCTTCCAGGAAGCTCAATTCCAAGGTATCCGGTTCCATGAAATGGCTGACCAGATAGCGCACCGCACCGTGCGAGCCGCCGCCGTTGTTGCGCACGTCTATGACGATCGCATCGCCGTCCCGCAGAAAACGCATCGCCGCGTCGTAGGCGGCGCCGGTTTCGTCGTTGACCCAGTGGAAGCCGGTCACCCGCAGGTAGCGGATGTTGCCGGGGAGTATCTCCATTTCGCCCAGGCCGTGATTGCTGCGCTCGGCCAGGCGCCGGTAATAGGCCTCCTGGCCGCCATCGCTCTTGGGTTCGGATTTGGCGGCGGCGTAAGCGGTGGGGTCCACGCGCAGGGACAGGTGGCGGTCGTCGCTGACTTCGCGCAGGTCAGCGGTTATGCGGTCGGCGAACTGGATGGCGTCATCGGTGTCGTAGTCGCCTGCGCGCTGGCTGGCATCCAGCCGTTCGATGATCTTGGGGCGCATTTCGGGGAAAACGTAGCCTTCCTGGAATTCCTTTTTGATGGCGGTCAACGCGGCTTCGCGTTGTTTGGCCGAAAGGTGTTCGGCGGCCCGGGCAGCGGCCGTGGAGTTGAAGGCGGCGGTGCCTAGGGCAATCAACACTGCGATCTTGCGCAACGATGTCATGGGCTTGCCTTTTTTCTGGTCGGTTTGTTTGGTGGTTTGGAAGCGTTGGTATCCAGGACCGCTTTGGCCTGGCTCATCCGCGCTTTGAACGGTTTCCGCTCCAGCGCGTCTATCGCTTCGCGCACCAGTTGCGAGAGGGGCATGGACAGTTCGTCGTCCAAGGCCTGGGCGGCGGCGTTGGTGATGGCCCACTGGCCCTCCAGGGTGGGCAGCATGGCCAGGGCGGCGGGGCTCAAAGCGACGATGCGTTCGCGCGCGTCGTCGCCGACCTGCATCTCGATCAGTCCATCGCGGGACATCTGCGAAACGGTCTGGCTCACCGCAGAGTGGGTGATACCGGCGCGCTGGGAGATGGTGCGGATAGAGGCCGACCCCAGTTCCCGCAATACGCGCAAAACCGGTGTATAGCGCGGGCGGTAGTTGAGGGCCAGGTCGGCATAGGCGGCCTGCACCGACCCGTCCAGGGTTTCGATCAGATGCCTGAGCAAGGTGCCCAGGGTGGCGTTGGCAGGGACTGGCATGGGGATAATGTATAAGCACTGTTACATATCTGCAATCCCCAGTCCGAGGCAAGCCCAGGCTCATAGGGCGGGCCCTAGCCCGCCGCATGCGGCAATACGACCTCATTCACTTGTGGGAGCGCCGGCCGGCAAGCACACCCAAGGCAACCTAGAAAGCCGCTGGCCGCTCGTCACATCGCCAATTTCGGGCCGGTCTGGCTAGGGTCTTTGAGACGACGCGCCAACTCCTGTTGCTGGGTCATTGCCCGCTCTTGAGCGATGGTTTGATTGGCGGCCAGCAGCTTTTCGTCCGAATGCTCGACAGGAGTGCGAATCGCCGTTTCAACCGACACCAAGGCGCGCTTGTGAGCCGGGTCGTCGAGCCTGCCTTCCACCGCGAAGATATTGCCCGTGGTCCCCAGTACCACATGGTCAACCCGGTTCAAGGCATTGGCCGCAAGCGATAAACCGCGCGCGTCCGGGTACATCTCCCGATTGTCTTTGCACGCGGCCAACAGACAACGACTGACGCGTTCGCTCATGTCGTCGTAACCCTTGCCGACCGCTTGATCGACCTTGCGTACGCCAGCGCGGATTTGTTCCAGCATGGCGTGGTCAGGGTGTTTTGGGTCCGCAGGAGCCAACGGATCAATGCTGGGCGTCTGCGGCGCAAGCTTCGGGGCGATGTACAGCTTGTAGTCGCGAAGGTAGGCGTCGCGATGGGTCAGCCTGCCGTCAGCGTTCTGATCTTGCATCGCACCCAAGGTATACGACGTGTCCGGTACTCGAGCGGCAATCCGATCGACGACTGCTTTGTCATCCAACTCGCCATTGCGCCATTGCTTGTACATCTGGCCAAGCTCCATGCCCTGGAGATAGCCGATGGAGTTGAAGGGACGCTGCCCTTTGAAGTCCGGATGCAGTTCCAGATCCTTGAAGATGGGGTAGGCGTTGAAGATGGCTTGGGCCTCAAGCCCGGCCCGGTATTCGACATACTCTTCGGCAGTCTTGCCGGTGAACGGCACCGTGCCCGTGTTGTAACGGTCGTGGCCGATCTCGTGGGCCAGGGTGCCGAAAGCGAAGAGCTGGGGCGATACTAGTGCATCCTTTCTCTGCGCTTTTAACCACGCGTCCTCGTTAACCACGATTGCCGGTGGTTCGCTTGGCTCGTAGTAAGGCAGCGGAATGCCACTTCGCGTTTCTATCGTGCCACCGTTCTTGAAAAAAGCTGCGAAATCGGTAGTTGCATGTTCCGATTCGACAATCCACTCCCGTATTTTTTCTGGCATGTCTAGGAAGTGCTTATCTTGCCGTAGAAAATCAGCATTACTCTGAAGATGAGTCATTCCCCAACCTTTTGAACTGAATGCACCTGTATCGAATCGACACAGCGATAGGTGTCTGGCGTAGTGGTAAATCTGATCCGGACTCCATTGCCCTCAGCATCGTAATGCTTGCCGCGATCGACCCCATGCGAATCTCGAAATACGGGGCTAAGTACCCCTCCCGAAATTTCCGCAGCGCGTGCGGGAGAAAAACAAGGCTCCGACTCCAAGCCTATGCTTAGGCTTTCTGAAGCTCCACGAATCCAAGCAAAGCTCAAGACATAACCATCTTCAAGCTGCATGGGTCCGCGCCTATGGAAATCCGCAGGCCGAAGTTGCTCAAAATCGGGAAATGCTCGACGCAGCTCTGCGCCAGTTTTGACAACCCCGGCCGGCCCTTCCAACGGCCAGCGCAGCAGATTCTCGACAGTAGCCAAGTCAGATATGGGTACAGATTTGGCCGCGGGCGAGATTGCTCGAGAAGTAGTCGTTTCTGGAGTGGGGATGCTTGTCGAAGCACAGCCTTGTAAACCAAGGGCCAAAATCATTGCAGGTGATGCTGCTAAGAACTGTTTGTTCATTGTCATTCTGCTCCTTGAGTAGCGACGGCTACAGCCTCCATCCCTCAATTCTTTGAGTTTGGTTCGCAGTTGAGCTTGCACAGCGATCGATCCCAACTGCAGTTCTGTACGCTCACCTCAACGCGTCTGTTCGCACGGTTCGAGGGATGTTCTGGATTCTCATCGCCTACATCGACCGGCCGACTCGCGCCATAGCCCACCGGGCCGAGCATTTGACAAATGTCGACATCTTTGCTGAGCAGGTACTCATAAGCCGCACGCGCCCGACGAAGGGAGAGCTGTTGACTGTGGTTCTCCTGCGGGTTCGCGTGACCAGAAATCTCAACGATGAGGTCCGGGTACTTTTTCAGGGACTCGGCATCCTCATCTAGCCTGCTGATGACTTGCGGATTCAACGTCGCTTGATTGAAGTCAAAAGATATCTCGCGCCCACCGTAGTCTTCCGTGCCGCCGTGTTGGTTAACGGGTTGCGCAGGCCCATCAAGAGCATGCGGGACGGCGTTGGATGGCACATCCACGGGGGCATGCGTACACCCGACGAGCGCAAGCGACAAAGTGCTGATCAGCACACGTAATGCAGCGATGGCAAAGCTGTTCATGCTGGTCCCTCTCCTTGGGCGGCGCCGGTTACGATCGCCATGTCCGATCACACTAGTGACATTCGCACGCTAACTCCGCGTTTTTGGCAATGCAACTCACAAATGTGCGGGTTGCCAGCCAGCGTAGCTGGGATAAGGGAAGCGCTCCCGGCGCGGTTCACAACTAGGCGCCACGATCCTCGGGCGCGTTGCGTTTACTCAGCCTACGGTGATTTTAGGTAAGACCGACGGAGTCGCCTTTCTCTGGAAGCCTGGCCGTCCCCGGTGATACCTTGCCGCAATGGCCAAAACCACCGCCCCCATCAAGTTCAAAGCAAAGCTCTCCCGCCCTGCCACCCCGAAGGGCGCGGCGTGGACCTTCCTGGTGCTGCCTGCTGCCGCAAGCAAGCAACTGCCCACGCGTAGCATGGTTACCGTCGATGGCACGCTGGCGGGCCAGAGCTTCCAGGCCACGTTGGAGCCGGACGGGGAGGGTAGTCATTGGCTCAAGGTGGAGCGGGAGCTCGCTGATGCCGCCGGTGTTGCTGCGGGGGACAGGGTTGCGCTTGAGATAAGGCCGGTGGAGAAAGAGCCGGAACCCAAGGTGCCGGCGGACCTCAAGAAGGCGCTGGCCGACAATCCCGACGCCAAAGCTACCTGGTTGGATATCACGCCGGTGGCGCGGCGCGATTGGGTACATTGGATTACTTCGGGCAAGAAGGCCGAGACGCGGGTGAAGCGGATTGCAGTGGCTTGCGACAAGTTGGCTTGTGGCAATCGGCGGGCTTGTTGCTTTGATCGGTCGGGGAAGTACAGCAAGGGGAATATGGGGGCGCCGGAGGCGGCGGAGTAGGTGGGTGGGTTGTTGGCTGGGTTTGGTGTTTGGGGTGTGCGGGTATTCAGAGGTCTGCGCCTAGAGCGCCCTCATCCGCCCTTCGGGCACCTTCCCCCGTGAAACGGGGGAAGGGATACTTCGGTTGGTGTTGCGATCTGAAAAAAGTTTGTCGATTTCTGGGGCGGTCGTTCGTTGCAGATACAAACCAACCCAAAAAGGAACGTACCAATGCCCCGCATGATCTTCGTCAACCTGCCCGTCGCCGACCTTGCCGCTTCCATGAAGTTCTACGAGGCGCTGGGTTTCAAGAACAATCCGCACTTCACCGACGCCACCGCGGCGTGCATGGTGTGGAGCGACACCATCCACGCCATGCTGCTGACCCACGAGAAGTGGAAGAGCTTCACCACCCGTCCCATTCCGCCCACCGGTTCCAGCGAAGTGTCCAACGCGCTTTCCTTCGATGACCGCGATGCTGTCGATGCCTTCAACGCCGCCGCGGCGGCCAATGGCGGAACTGGCGATATCAATCCCATCCAGGACCTGGGTTTCATGTACGGACGCGACATCGCCGACCCCGATGGCCACATCTGGGGCGCGTTCTGGATGGATCCGGCCGCTATTCCCGGCGGCGAGTGAGCGGGGTTTTCCCGACTTACCGGCTTGGCTTTAATGATTGATTAAGTGCGGGGAGCAGCCGAGCAAGCTCGGCTCTACGGAACTGGGGCGGCGTCATTTCGATGGGCTTGAAGTGACGCCGTGTTCATCTGCGTTGGCTAAACTCGGGCGGACCTGAAAAGCCGGATAGCAGCCCATGTCCTCTGTCCCTTGGTTCATTAGATCCCTTGCCCTGGCCCTGCTGACGACCGTCGCGTTGAGCGCTTGTGGCTCCAAAGCCGTCAAGGACGAACCCGCTCCGCTGGGCGAGACGTTCGGCGCCGACGATACCTATTCGCGCAGCTTCGATGTGCCGCCGCCCAACGCCTGCGAAGCGACGCGGCGCGCTTTGCTGGGGCAGGGCTATGTGATCGGCAAGATGAGCCCGCAGGCGGTCGAAGCGATCAAGAACTTCCAACCCGAATCCGATGTGCACACCCAGCTCAAGGTGCTGGCCACCTGCGTGCCGAAGTCCGAAGGCGGCGCGATCGTCTTCATCAATGCGGTGCAGGACCGTTACGCGCTGAAGTCGACCTCCAATTCGGCCAGCTTGGGCGTGGGCATGATTGGCTCGGTGTCGCTGCCGGTGCCCGGTGGCAGCAATGCCAACCTGGTGAAGGTGGGCAGTAACACCGTGCAGAACCAGGACTTCTACCGGCGCCTGTTCGACCGCGTGACTTCTTATCTGCCCGGTACGCCGAGCAACGCGCCGCCGCTGGCGGAGCCGGAACCGGAAGGGCCGCCTGATCCGGCGCCGCTGAAGTAACGGCATTGGCTGGAGCGGTGCGCGCAGCTGCGTAGGAGCGAGGTGGGTCGCGAAGCTGGAAGCGGTTCTGCGCCGATGGGCTCTGCGATCTTGTGGTGGCTTTGCTGTTTTTCTTGAGTGCAAGATCAAGATCAAGATCAAAAGCACCCCTCCTCAATCCTCCCCTGCTTCGCAAGGGAGGAGGCCAAAGCCAGAGCACCCCTCCTCAATTCTCCCCTGCTTCGCGAGGGAGGAGGCCAAGCGAGAGCATCCATCCACACTCCACACTCCACACTCCACACTCC